>JAEEGL013683642.1_pt1 | contig 58688 bp, 49 predicted proteins | sample 9134231 | NCBI WGS metagenome assembly JAEEGL01 (sample SAMN16246548, study PRJNA631951) | gut metagenome | biome: gut microbiome; feature: rumen; material: fiber-attached | host: Bos | place: Iran: Karaj | collected 2018-10
CCAGCTTCGTCTTCAGCTCCGTCGTGATGATACTGAACATCTTCTTCCGCGGCAGCTTCCCGAAGCTGCTGCAGAGCCCGATAAACGCCGGCGCGTTCTGCATGCTGGCAGGGCTGGTGATAGTGCCCGTCGTGAGCATGTTCACGCCCAAGCCTGACAGGCAGTTCGTGGACAGCGTGTTCGCCTGCTACGACAGGAAGGTCACCGTACGCCAGACCGAGGCGCTGGGTGACGGCGAATGACGGCGGATATACATACTCATACCTTTCCCGAAAAGATCGCCCGGGCAGCCATAGAAAAGCTGTCCGGGCTGAGTCATACCCTGCCGTTTACCGACAGCACCGCGGACGGGCTCAGGCGCTCCATGGCCGAAGCCGGGATAGACGTGAGCCTGGTGCTGCCGGTGGCTACGAACCCCAGGCAGGTGGAGCACGTGAACGACGCGTCGATCCTGCTGAACGATTCCGGCGGGGAAACGGGCATATACTCCTTCGGCTGCATGCACCCGGAGTATCCCGCACCGGAAAAGGAACTGGAACGGCTGAAAAACGCCGGGATACGGGGGATAAAGCTGCATCCCGTGTACCAGGGCGTGGATCTTGACGACGAAAGGTATCTGAGGATACTCAAAACCGTGTTTGGTCTTGACATGTGGGCGCTTATCCACGCGGGGCTGGACGTGGGCTTCCCGGGCGTGGAGCACGCGTCCCCCCGCATGATACTGCGGGTCACAGAACGTCTGGGCAGCGACAGGCTGATACTGGCGCACATGGGTTCCTGGCGGCAGTGGGAAGAAGCGTGCCGTCTGTTAAGCGGCACAGGCGTGATGATAGATACATCTTTCTCTATCGGCTGCATGACGCCCGCGGACGATACGCTCACGCAACCGGAAATGCTTTCCGTAAGCGAAGCGGAGGATATAATAAAGGCGTACGGCGCGGACAGGGTGCTGTTCGGCACCGACTCCCCCTGGGGCGGGCAGAAGGAAAGCCTGGAGCTGTTCAGCCAGCTCAGGCTCAGCGAAACAGATAAAGAGAAGATACTCTGCCTGAACGCCAAAAGAGTGCTCGGAATATAGGGGCAGGCCCTTTGCAAGGCCGCTTACGGGTGGTATAATGGTTGCAAGAACGATCCGGAGGTGCTGAAAAATGAAACGCAGGCTGTTTTCCCTTCTGCTGGCGCTGGCGCTGCTGCTGGGGGCGGCGCAGTCGGCTTACGCGGACGATACCATGGACGCGCTCACCAGCTTCGCTTACTGCTCCCAGGGCGGGATAGTGCCCGCGCTGAGTTACGCGCCCGACATGGAAGGCAAGGCGCTTATCGCGGTATTCTACGACGATTTTGACACACCGCTGGCCACCTCCATGCAAGCGGCCAGGGACGGCACGGACTTTTACGGCATCCCCGCCGCGTTCCTCGCCAAGAGCATAGAAGATGCTGCCTGGGCGCTGATAGTCATACCCCTGTATACCGACGACGGCAGTGCGGTGTGGGCAGGCGTGTTCTGCGTGGACCTTAAGACGATAACGTATTTCGAGCCCTACGGCACCTATGAGCAGAACACGATACTGCGCCTCCCGGGCAAGGGGGAATGGGACATGACCGATTCCCTGGAAGCCATAAACGAGGAGTTCTTCGTGCCCAGGCACGCCGCAACGTATATCTCCCCCGCCGAGCGGGACTACCTGTATGACCGGGGGCTTGAGTGCCTGGAGCAGGAACTGTATTTCAGCGCCTGGGAGTGGTTTATTGAAAGTGAGACTCCAGGCGCTGATGAGCTGGCAGAAAACTGCATACAGCCCTGGCCAAAAAACGGCGAGGTGTGGCGCAAAGACGGCATAGGCAAAGGCGACATGGAGCTCACCATAGACGTGAACCAGCCTGACGGCACCGCCTATTTCGCCAGGCTGTACCTGGACGGCGAGCACGTGAGCGACCTGTTCGTGGGCGGCACGGGCTCCGCCACGGTGCGCCTGCCCGGCGGCAATTACACCATAAAGGACGGCAGCGGCTCGACTTACTTCGGCGTAAGGGAGATGTTCGGAAGGTACGCTTCCTACGAGACGCTGGAGTTCGACGATGAGGGCACCACGGTGGCGTACCTGCAAAAAGGTCACAGCTATGTGCTGAGCATCAATATCGCCGAGACCGAGAGAGACCCGGACGGCCAGGACGTATACTCCTCGGACGAGTACTTCGAGAACATGGTGGAATAGTAACAGACAAACGAAAGGGGCTGTGAGACGCCGCCGGAAAGACGCGCGGCTTCACAGCCCCTTTTGCTGTGCCCGTTTAACCTATCTTCTCCTTGAAGCCCATGTATCTGCGCAGGGGTTCGGGGATGCGCACGGACCCGTCCTCACAAAGATTGTTTTCCAGGAAAGCGATCAGCATGCGGGGCGGGGCCACCACGGTATTGTTCAGGGTGTGGGGCAGGTACTTTTTGCCGTCCGCGCCCTTGACGCGGATACCCAGGCGGCGGGCCTGGGCGTCGCCCAGGTTGGAGCAGCTTCCCACTTCAAAATACTTCTGCTGGCGGGGGCTCCAGGCTTCCACGTCGCAGGATTTCACTTTCAGGTCTGCCAGGTCGCCGGAGCAGCATTCCAGGGTGCGTACGGGTATATCCATGCTGCGGAAGAAATCGACGGTGTTTTTCCACAGGCGGTCATACCACGTCATGCTGTCTTCGGGCTTGCACACCACTATCATTTCCTGTTTCTCGAACTGGTGGATGCGGTATACGCCGCGCTCCTCGATGCCGTGGGCGCCCACTTCCTTGCGGAAACAGGGGGAATAGGAGGTCAGTGTCTGGGGCAGTTCGGCTTCGTCCAGTATCTGGCCGATAAACTTGCCGATCATGCTGTGCTCGCTGGTACCGATCAGGTACAGGTCTTCACCTTCGATCTTGTACATCATGTTTTCCATTTCGGAAAAGCTCATCACGCCGTTGACCACTGCGGAGCGGATCATGAAGGGCGGCACGTAGTAGATGAAGCCCCGGTCGATCATAAAATCCCGGGCGTAGGACAGTATGGCGCTGTGCAGCCGGGCAATGTCGCCCTTTAAGTAGTAGAAGCCGTTGCCGGAGGTGCGGCGGGCGGAATCCAGATCGATGCCGTTCAGGCGCTCCATGATGTCCACGTGATAGGGGATCTCCCAGGCGGGCACCACGGGTTCCCCGAAGCGCTCGTTTTCCACGTTCTGGCTGTCATCCCTGCCGATGGGCACGGAAGCGTCGATGATGTTGGGTATCACCATCATGCGCTTTCTGATCTCCTCGGCGTATTCCGTTTCCCTGGCTTCCAGGGCGGCGATCTCGTCCTGCATGTCCTTTACCTGCTGCTTGGCGGCCTCAGCTTCGTCCTTTTTGCCCTGGCCAATCAGCGCGCCGATCTGCTTGCTTATACTGTTGCGCCGGGAGCGCAGGAAATCCGCCCGCGAAATGGCTTCGCGGTTCTTTTTGTCCAGCTCGATCACTTCGTCCACCAGGGGCAGTTTCTGATCCTGGAACTTCTTTTTGATGTTTTCCCGCACGAGATCGGGGTCGGTGCGAATGAGACTGATGTCTATCATGGGAGCACTTCCTTTCATGGAAATCGTTATTTTAGAATAAAAAAATCCCGCCCCAGCCATCGGGACGGAAGTTATCCGCGTTGCCACCCAATTTGCGCGGAAGACCGCGCCGCTCAAGCGCGCTGTACGGGGCGCTCCCCGGCGGCTCGCCGCCGCCCACTCCGGGCCGGATCACAGCGTGTTCCCTCTGCCTTGCACCATCCGGCAGTTCTCTGGGCGGAACGCCCGCTGCTGTGTCCCATCATCGCTTTTCCCGGCTATCATAGCACCGTTCCGGGGAAAATGCAAGTAAAATTACAAAGTCGAAACAGCTGCGGCGATTGGTGATCCGGGCGTGCTGCGTGAGCGGCTGCCGGACAGGGCATTTCGTCCCGCGCCGCTAATGCTCAAAGGACGGTAAAATCAAAGGATATGAGGCTAAGCCTTCTTTCGGGTACGGGCCGTTCGCTGCCGTGGAGCACCTGATCGGCCGTGCCGTATTTGCCAACGGTGTTTATGGTGGGGTAAGGCACGCTCCAGAAACCCTTGGTGCACACGCTCAAAAGCGAGATACTGTCCCGGGCGGAGGACAGGCGGAAGCGCTTTTTTGTTCCGTCAAGCTCCGCTTCGAAGCAGTTGTTCAAACAGTCGTATGCAAGGCGCAGGCACAGCGTTTTGACGGTCTCGTAGGCAGTCCAGTATTCCGTACGGCCCGCGGAGTAGGCATGGACGCGCCCATCGCCGCCAAACACTATGCCGGCGGCGTAACCGCCCATGTCATCCCTCAGCCATACGCATATCTCCGTTCCGGGGCAGACTGCGTCTACCCGCAGCCTGAGGGTCACTTCGCCCTTGCCGGACAGCGGCAGGCTCCTTTCCGCCCGGGCCATGTCGGCGGGCTCCGTATCGGCAAGGCGCAGTTCGCCGTCCTCAAGGCGCACGGGAGCCCAGAGGGGGGAGTATACGCTCCACGCCCGCATGGCGCCGCTTTCGCCGAAGTTTTCGTGTATTTCGGTGCCGGTCTCGTCTTCGAGAGGCAGGGGAAAAAGGGATATCCAGATGTCTTCCTTGTTTACCGAGTAGACCACGGGCAGCACGCCGTCCGGCCGGGGATTGCCCTCTATTATGCCCCGCATGTACTGGGGACCCGGGTTCTTGTCCCTGCCGCCGTAGCGGGCGGGAGCGAAATCTCCCGTCACTGCCCGCATATGACCGAAGGTGTAGCCGTCCTCACCGCTCACTACCGCCAGGGGCCAGCGGTGCTGGCCGTCGGGAGTGGGGTTGTAGATGAGAACGTAGTTCCCGTCCGGGGCCTGCTGCCCCCATACCTTGCCGGTGGCGGTCTTGATGTCGGGATTCGCGGTTATCTCGCCGAAGCTTTCCCCGGCTTCCGTCACCATGGACAGCCCCAGCTTGAACAGGGTCACGGTCCTGCCGTCTTTCGCGGTGTAAAAACAGGGGGCCTTGCCCAGCTTGGCCGGGAACAGGGCCCGGTCCTGCTGCTGCTCCTCGTACATCTGGTTCACGGCGCGGCGGTCATTAAGCAGCTCCCGGCAGGCGGACACGAATTCCCCATCGGGGCTTTTCTCAAAATGGCTGAAAGACGGCACGTTGGCCTCCGTATAGCCGGCGACCTCATTGTAAATGAGGAAGTATATATCGCCCAGGCTGCCGTCAGGGAACAGGCGCCTGACCGCACGGCCCACGCCCCAGCCGTCGCAGGGGGCGGAAAAGCGGTGGTCGTAGGCGATGCCGTAAAAGCACAGCACCAGCATCACGCCGTTTTCGGCGCAGTAAAAGCCCATGCGCTGGTGGGCGCAGGTGGTGGTAGTGGCGGGCATATTGTCCGAACGCCGGCCCCGGTAGCAGTCTAGGGGCACTTCTATCGCGGGAAAAACGACCCGGGGCACCGTCCACGTGACACCGTCAGGGCTGGAAGACATAAGCGTGTGGCCCACCTGGTCGTGCTCGTTCACGGGGTTGGACAGATACTCGACATAATACCTGCCGTGGTACCACGCCAGCATGGGCGCGTGGTTGTAAGTCCAGCCCAGGCCCTCCGCCGTGTCCGGCAGGGCGCGGTCGGCCCTCAGTATCTGATAGCTCTTGACGCCCTTCTGGTGTATGAGACCGCCGTCAAGGAACCTTATGTCCGGCTGGCGGGAAACGTTTACGCGTATGTGGGCCACTTAGATCACCTCTCAGCCTATTATATTCGCAAAAAGGGCGGTTGACAAGACAAAACGCATTTCCTATAATGGGCTCAGGCATCGGGGAGGGAATACTATGAAAAAGATCGATTTTAACGGACAGTGGCGCTGCCGCACGCTGCCGGGCGGCGAAAAGATTGGTGTCACGCTGCCCCACGACTGGAGCATAGGGCAGAAAAGGCGCCCTGACGCGCCTTCGGGCAGCGCGGGAGGGTATTTCGTCACCGCCGATCTTGAATATACAAAGGAATTCACGCTGCCTGAAGGCACGAAACGGGCGATTATCTATTTTGACGGGGCGTACCGGGACGCGGAGGTGTACATAGACGGCGTGCTCTCGGCGCGGGAGCCCCATCCCTACGCGCCGTTCTGGGCTCAGGTGCCGCCCAAAGCGGGCGCCCGCAGCGTGCGGGTGACCCTGGCGGCGTCCGCGGAGCCCTCCTCCCGCTGGTACGCGGGCTGCGGCATATACCGGCAGGCGTTTCTGTACGTGGGCGGCGAGGAAGCCATAGACCCGCTGGCGACCCGCGTAAAGGGCGAGTGGGAAGACGGGAAAGCGGTGCTGGAGCTCAAGGCGCACCTTGTGGGGGACATGGCCGATACGGACACGCTGGAAGTGACAGTGGGCGGCTTTTCTTTCTCCCTGCCCGCTTCGGAGGCGGGGAAGGGTGTACGCCTGCCCTGCCCGGGGCTTGACGCCTGGACGGCGGACGATCCCTGCCTGTACGACGTGTCGCTTAAACTTATGCGGGACGGCGCGATACTTGACGAACACGCGGCGGAAACGGGCTTCGTTACGGTAAAACTCGACCCCGACAGGGGACTGCTGGTGAACGGCGCGCCCGTAAAGCTCAGGGGCGGCTGCGTACACCACGACCACGGCATACTGGGCGCGGCGGCGTACCCGGAGGCGGAGGAAAGGAAGGCGTTCATACTGAAGATGGACGGGTATAACGCGGTCAGGTGCGCCCACAACATGCCTTCCACCGCGTTCCTGGAAGCCTGCGACCGGGTGGGCCTGTACGTGCTGGACGAGTTCACCGACATGTGGGGCACGGGCAAGAACCTGCACGACTACCACAGGTACTTTGACGACTGGTGGCGGCGTGACATGGAGAAAATGATATTTCAGGGGCAGAACCACCCCTCGGTGATAATGTGGTCCATAGGCAACGAGATACCGGAGCGGGACGGCAGCAACGGCGGCTACGATACTGCCCGCGATATGGCGGACTTCATACGCGCGCGGGATGCCCGCCCCGTGACCAGCGGCCTCAACAACATCGCGGCGTGGAAAGCCGAGATGCTGGACGCCAACCTGGTAAAGAACGGTGACGAGGACTGCTTCGACCGCCTCGCGACGCCGTTTCTGGACAAGCTCGACGTATCGGGCTACAACTACATGTTCTCCCGCTACGCGAAAGACCTGGAAAAGCACCCGAAGCGCTATATAGTAGGCACGGAATCCGTGACCCACGAGGCGTACGGGACCTGGCAGGCGACCCTAAGCGCCCCCCGGGTGATCGGAGACTTCTGCTGGTCCGCCATAGACTACCTGGGCGAAGCGGGCATAGGCCACATAAGAGAGACCGAAGGGGGCGGCTACTTCGAGGGCTATCCCTTCAAGACCGCCAACTGCGGGGACATAGACCTTATCGGCAATAAAACGCCTGCGTCCTTTTACCGGGACGCGGTGTGGGGCAGGCTCAGCAGGCCGTATATCGCGGTGCAGCCTCCGTGGAGGTTCATTTCGGACGGGCACGTGTCTTACTGGGGCTTCCCGGAAAGGTACAGCGCCTGGGATTACCCCGGATATGAGGGCAAACCGATAAGGGTGGAAGTATACACCTGCGCGGAGAAAGCCGCGCTGTACTTAAACGGCGAGATGATCGGCAGCGCGAAAGCGGAACACTGCAGGGCGGTATTCGAAACGGTATACCGACCCGGCACGCTGACCGCGGTGGAAGACGGAGGGAATACCAGCAGTGTCTCTACCCCCGGCGCCCGGGCGTGCCTGCATATGCTGCCGAGCTTTCTGCCGAGTCTTGTCAGGTTCACCCGTCCGGGCCAGCTGGCGTATGTGGAGATCGCCCTTACGGACGAGAAAGGCACCCTGCGCGTCTTTGACCGGCGGGAAGTCACGGTAAGCGTGACGGGCGCGCGCCTGGTCGCCCTGGGCAGCGCGGACAGGCGCTCGGAGGAGGACTTCTTCGCCTCAAGCTGCCGCTTTTACGAAGGGCGCGCGCTGGCGGCGGTGGTCTCGGAAGGCGGGGACGCCGAGATCCGCGTATCTGCGCCGGGCGCCGAAGAGGTCAGGAGGGTCATCCCTTTCATGCCCGAGCTGGAGGACGAATGATGCTGTATCCCATGAATCAAAAGCCCTTTGACGAGGCGCTGTTCAAAGATCCGCCCAAAGAGTACGCGGGCGTGCCCTTCTGGGCGTGGAACTGCCGCCTGACGAAGGAAAAGATAGACCGGCAGACGGAGATCTTCCGCCAGATGGGCATGGGAGGCGCCATGCTGCATCCCCGCACGGGCATGGACACGGAGTACATGTCCGGCGAGTACATGGATATGGTCAGGCACGCCCGCAAACGCCTTATGGAAAAGGGGATGCAGACCTGGCTGTACGACGAGGAGCGCTTCCCCAGCGGCTGCGCGGGGGGACTGGTCACAAAGGACCTGCGCTTCCGCTCCCGTACGCTCATAATCAGCACGACCCCGCCCGGGGACGGCATCTGCCGTGACATAACTGAGTTTTACGAAAAAGCCGCCGGGGGCGAAAAGCCCCGGGGCTACCGGGTGTGCGAATACCAAATACAGCTGGATGATGACGGAAAGCTTGAAAGCTATGCCCGGGTGGAGCGCGGCGGGAATTATTACGCTTACGCGGAGCTTATGGCGGAGGACGGCTGGTACAACGGGCAGACCTACGCCGACGTGCTCTGCGGCGAGGCGGTAGAGGAATTCCTGAGCGTCACGCACGAGAAATACTACGAGAGCATAGGCGACGGCTTCGGCAGGGACGTGCCCGCCATATTCACCGACGAGCCCCACTTCAAGGGCAAGTACTGCCTGCCAACGCCGTTTGCCGGCAGGGCGACCCTGTGCTGGACGGACGACCTGGACGGGGACTTCGAAAAGAAATGGGGCACCCCGTTCCTGGACGTGGCGCCCGAATTCATATGGGAGCTTAAGGAAGGGTATTCTCCCTGGAGATACAGGTACCACGAGCACGTGGCGGAGCGCTTCGCCCGGGAGTACGGGGACCGGATAGGCGCCTGGTGCGCGGCGCACGGCATCGCCTACACGGGGCATTTCATGTCCGAGCGCACCCTGTATTCCCAGACGCTGGCGCTGGGGGAGACCATGCGCCAGTACCGTTCCCAGCAGCTGCCGGGGGTGGACATACTCTGCGCCCAGGAGGAATTCACCACCGTCAAGCAGGCGGAATCGGTGCGCAGGCAGCTGGGCAGGGAAGGCCTGGTGTGCGAGCTTTACGGCGTACTGGAATGGGACGTGGGCTTTCTGGACCACAAGCTGCAGGGGGACTGGCTGGCGGCGCTGGGGGTGACCACCCGGGTGCACCACCTAAGCTTCATGTCCATGCAGGGGGAGGCCAAACGGGACTGGCCTGCGTCCATATTCTGCCAGTCTTCCTGGTGGGACAAATACAAGTATCTTGAGGACTATTTTACCCGGGTGAACAGCGTGCTGACAAGGGGAAGCTCCATGGCGAAAGTCGCCGTGCTGCATCCGATAGAGTCCTTCTGGCTGCTGTTCGGCCCCAATTCCCAGACGCTGGAACGGCGCGCCCAGATGGACGAGGAGTTCAGGTCGCTGGCCGAGTGGCTGCTGTTCGGGCTCACGGATTTCGACTATATCTCCGAGAGCCTGCTGCCCGGCATGTGCCCGGAGGGCGGCTTCCCGCTCAGGGTGGGCAAGTGCGAATATACCGCCATAATCCTTCCGGAGCTGATCACCGTACGGAGCACGACCCTAGAGAGGCTCAAGGCGTTCTCGGACGCGGGCGGGCGCCTGATCGCGCTGGGAGACGCCCCGATCCTGGTGGACGCGCTGCCTTCCGCCGCCGCCAAGGAAGTGTGGGACAGGGCTGAAAAAGTGCCCTTCAAGCGGCAGCGGATACTGGACGCACTGAAACGGGAGCGCGAAGTGGAGATAAGGGACGCTAAAAGCGGCACGGCTTCGGACGAACTCGTAATGTGCATGAAGCGGGACGGGCTGGACGCGGACCTGTTCGTCTGCCACGTGCGGGAGCCCCGTCAGGCGGTCGCCAGGACGTACGAGGTGAAACTGAAGGGCCTGTGGAGGGTGAGGAAACTCGACCCGCAGACGGGTGAGATCAGCGAAGTCGGCGGCTCGCAGGACGGAAACTATACCCGCTTCATGTGGACGAGCGATGCTCACGACAGCCTGCTGGTCAGGCTCTCTCCCGGAACGATCGCCGCTGCAACGCCGGAGGCGACGAAAAAAGAAAGCACCGTCATAAAGCTGTCCCGCCCCGACGCCTTCCGCCTGAGCGAGCCAAACGCACTGCTTTTAGATCGCTTCGAGTACGCGCTGGACGATGAGGACTGGCGATCGGCGGAAGACGTGCTGCGCCTGGACAATATACTCAGGACGCGCGTCGGTCTGCCTGTCAGGAACGGCAACCAGGTACAGCCCTGGCTTATGAAGGAGGAGCCTGCGAAGCATTTCGCCCGGCTGAGGGCGCGTTTTTATTCCGAAATCGAGCTGGACGGCGCGCTTCTGGCGCTGGAGCAGCCCGGGACCGCCCGCGTGCGGCTGAACGGGCAGGACGCGGACACGGCGGTAAAGGGCTGGTACGTGGACGAGGACATAAAGACGATATCCCTGCCGCGCATCCGGAAGGGCGAAAACACGCTGGAACTGCGCCTGCCCCTTACGCTCAAAAGCGTTATCGAGCCCGCGTATCTGCTGGGGAACTTCGGCACGCGGGTCGCGGGCACGCGCCTTACGCTGACCAGGGCGCCCAAGACGCTGGAACTGGACGACCTTACCCGCCAGGGGCTGTGCTTCTATACGGGCAGCGTCGACTACGTGTTTGATGTCGAACTTGAGAAAGCGTCGGAAAGCCCGCGTCTCAGGGTAAAGCATTTCGCTTCTTCCGTTCTGAGCGTCAGCGTCGACGGGCAGGACGCGGGACTGATATTCACTCATCCCTACGAGGCGAAGCTGCCGGGACTGGAAAAAGGCCGCCACGTCATTCGTGTTACCGCCTGCCTCAGCCGCTTTAACGGCTTCGGCACCCTGCACAACGCGGATCCCGCGTTCATGTGGTACGGGCCGTTTGCTTACCGCACCGAGGGCAGCCAGTGGACGGACAACTACCGCCTGCGCTCGGCGGGCATACTCTCCGAGATCGAGCTGCTGGGCTGACGGGACGCCTTCTCCCGGCAGGATTTAACGTAAAATCAACACTCCACTTGTCTTTTCTTGCCTTTTTTGACTCTTCGGTGTGGTATAATGATACAGTGCCCGGGGTGGGGAAATGACCGCCGCCGGGTATTTTTATGCCCGGAAAGGGCGGAAAGGAATGGATCATGGGCTTTATCAAACACACAGGACCGCACACGGGCAACTTTACCGTGCTTGACAACAAATACCTGTGGGACAAGCGCCTGTCGCTGGAGGCGAAGGGGCTGCTCAGCCGCATACTCTCCCTGCCGGATGACTGGCGTTTTTCCCTGGAGGGGCTGACCCGTATGTGTCTGGAAGGCAGGGACGCGGTCAAAAGCGCGCTCAGGGAGCTGGAAAAGGCGGGCTACGCGGTGACAAGGACCTACCGCGACTCAAACGGGCGCTTCGCCAGCGACTATCAGTTTTACGAGACCGGCACAGACGGGCGTGACAGGGACCAGGGCGGGGAAGGGACCTGCCGGAAAACCGACGCGGTCTCACCGCGCCGGTAAAGGGAAGCGTCAGAAAACCGGAGCGGTATGACCGCGGCGGCAAAGGGGGGTATATAATAAATACATATACCAAATACGAAAACCAAGTACGAAATAATAAAGGACGGCGACAAAAGGGTGCCGCCGTCCTTTTCCCTTTCGGTGAAAAGAGGGGAACGGGAAACGCCCTGAAACGGGCGGGGAGCGCGCTTTTGTTACGGGTATTGCGGAAGCGGGGCTTTTAAGCTATACTTAGGTCAGGAATAAAGTTTTCGCGAAAGGGGCGCGCGGGGTGAAGCGAACGGCGGGATCTTACGGCCCCGCTGTCCTTTTCAGTATCGGGCATTTGGGCGGCGCCGTGTATCAGCCGGGTTTCCCCCGGCGAAAAGGTATTCCCTGACGCGCCCGCCGGGCTGCAGTCAGGCGCGGAGATGATCGTTCAGCCTTACGAAAAAACGATAACGTTTCCGGTCCGCGCGCACGCGGCGGCGCCGGGGAAAGGGAAATGAGTGAACAGGCCGAACATAGTGTTTTATTTCACAGACCAGCAGCGCTGGGACACACTGGGCTGTTACGGGCAGAGGCTCGACATCACCCCGAACCTGGACAGGATTGCCAGTGAGGGCACGCGTTTTGAGCACGCCTTCACCAACCTGCCCGTTTGCGGGCCTGCCCGCGCCTGCCTGCAGACGGGGCGCTGGGCTACCCAGACCGGCTGTTTCCGCAACGACATAGAACTGCCGCAAAACGTGCCCACCCTGGCGGGAGCGCTGAACGCGGCGGGATATAAGACCGCCTATGTGGGCAAGTGGCACCTGGCCTCAAACCGTGACAGGGGTATAAACAACCGCACCGGCCCCATACCGCGGGAGCTGCGGGGCGGATACGCCGATTACTGGATGGCGGCGGACGCGCTGGAATACACGTCCCACGGCTACAACGGGTACATGTTCGATAAAGAGGACCGCCGGGTGGATTTCACGGGCTGCCGGGTGGACTGCGTGAACGCTTTCGCCGTGGACTATATACACGCCCAGGACGGAAAGCAGCCGTTTTTCCTGTTCGTGTCCCAGCTGGATCCCCACCACCAGAACGACAGGGACCGCTACGAGGGTCCCGACGGCAGCAAACGGCGTTTCGCCGATTACGACCCGCCCGGGGACCTGGCGGGGCAGGCGGGCGACTGGCGGGAGAACTACCCGGATTACCTGGGCCAGTGCGCGCGCATAGACGAAAACGTGGGGCGGCTTGAGGACGCGTTGAAGGATAAAGGGCTCTGGGAGAACACGGTGTTCATATACACGTCCGACCACGGCTCGCATTTCCGCACCCGCAACAGCGAGTACAAGCGCTCCTGCCACGACGCCTGCACCCACATTCCGCTGATAATCCGCGGCCCGGGCTTTATGGGCGGCGGTACGGTCAGGGAGCTGGTGAGCCTTATAGACCTGCCCGCCACCATACTGGATATAGCCGGGACGCCCGCGCCCGAGGGCTTTAACGGGCACAGCGTGGTTCCTCTGGCCGCCGGGAACGCTCCCGAATGGGAAAACGCCGTGTTCATGCAGATAAGCGAGAGCCAGGTAGGCAGAGCAGTGCGCACGCCGAAATGGAAGTATTCCGTGCGCGCCCCGGGCAGGGACGGCTGGAAGGAGGCGTCAAGTGATATATACGAGGAGGACTTCCTGTACGACCTGGAAAGCGACCCCAACGAGCTTGACAACCTGGTCTCGGACGCCGCGTACGCCGAAGTACGGGAAGAGATGAAAGCGCTGCTGCTCAGGAAGATGGAGGAAGCCGGGGAAGAAAGGCCCGTCATACTCCCGCACGCCTGACTGGGCTTTTCCAGGCCCTAAAACGCCGGCATCATTATTAAACACTGAGTGTATGTGAAATAAAAACGGCTCCCGTCCCGCGCAGGGGACAGGGGCCGTTTTGACCGTAAAGCATGATCTATTCCTTCACCGCTTCGAACATGGCTTTGATATTCGCGGGGGAGATGTCGGGCAGCACCGCTTCGTGGCTGGGGGAGATCACCAGCCCCGTGGGGAACAGCTCCCTGAGCTCATGCACCCGCTGTTTCACGTCCTCGGGAGAACCGTTCACAAGCAGGTCCTGGGTGTCCATTCCGCCCACGAAGGAGGCTTTGCCGGAATACTTGGCTTTCAGTTCTTCCGCGCTCATTCCCGCCGCTTTGGCCTGTATGGGGTGGATGGCGTCCACACCGCAGGCGAGCAGGTCGTCGATTATGGCGGAAATGGAGCCGCAGGAGTGGTATATGACTTTCACGCCGAAATCGTGCGCCTGTTTGACCAGTTTGCGGCAGCCGGGCAGCACGAACTCGCGGATAAGCTCCGGGGAGAGCATCAGCCCCCGCTGGGTGCCCATGTCGTTGCCTATCAGCACGCAGTCCAGCCGCCCTGCGGCGGCCTTATAGAATATCTCGTTGGCGCGCAGGTAAAAGTCAACGATCCGGTCATCCACCGCGTGCACCAGTTCGGGGTTGTCGATCATGTTCATGAAGCAGTTGTTCATGCCGAAGGCGGCGCAGGTGTCCTGGAAGTGCGCGCTCCAGGCCATGCCTATGGACGCCTTGTCTTTGGGCAGGGCGGCGAAGCGCCGCTCCATCTCGCTCACGTCCATGTACCTTGCGGGGTCGGGCCAGGGGAATGTGTCCACGTCCGAAAGGTCCTCGCTCTCGGCGAAAAAGCCGGGGGTGGTGAGGGTGCGGTTGTACTGGTCCACGTTACCTTTCATGTACCAGTCGAAGGCCGCATATATGGCGGACGCGGTCTCGCTTTGGTAGTGGGGTTCCACGGGCCAGGCGTCGTCGTCCAGCGCGTTTTTCAGCCCCGGCATGTCGTTTGCGCCGAAAAACCCGTACAGCGCGGGCAGGCTCTTGGGGTCGGGCATGCCCACCCAGCTGGCGGGACGGTCCACCTTCAGGCGGGCCAGGGTGTCCATGAATCGCTGCCTGGAAGTCATGCTGTTATCCTCCTTACGAAGACGCGTACGTCATTTGCGGCGATCTGTGTGCTGCCGGACACGGTCTGGCCGGCAAGCGGTTCAAAAAACCCTTCAGGAAGCTCGGCGCGCAGCGGGGCGTCCGTGTGATTGATGACGAACAGGGTCTGCTCGCTTTCGTCCTGCCTTAAGGTGACTTCAAGCCCATTGTCCGCCCGTATGACGGAAGACAACCCGATCTTGGCGACTATATCGGACACGAGCGCGGTGTCAGGCACAGAGCCTATGTAGTACGCCTTTCCGCAGCCGTATTCGTTGACAGTAACGGCGGGGCCGCCAGCGTAAAACTCTTTGGTGAAGCAGCCCAGTGTTTTGGCAGAGCCGGGTATAACGATATCGCATACCAGGCGGCAGGGATATTCCCTTCCGCCCATGTTTATGCCGTTCTGGCAGTCCTTTCTGAGGGCGTCGGTCTCTTCTATGCGCAGGCCCAGTACGTCCCTGAGTGCCCCGGGGAACTCGCCGGTAACGTGGTCGTTTTCGTCCACAAGGCCGCTGAGCGCCCCCGCCAGCAGCGTGCCGCCGTTTCGCACGAACGAATCGAGCTTTTCTTTAAGACCGGGCCTGAACATGTACGTATACGGAAGCACGACCAGCTTATAGCCGGAAATGTCCGCGTCCTCGCTCACGAAATCCACGGAGATGTGCCTGCCGTAAAACGCCTTGTAGTAGCTGTGCACGCCGTCCAGGTAGTCGATGTCCCGGTTGGGGCCGGAGGAGTTTTCCAGCGCCCACCAGGCGTTCCAGTCGAACACTATGGCCGCCTGCGCCTTCGTGCGCTTGCCGACCACGTGGGGACTCAATATCTCCAGTTCCCTGCCCAGATATTCGGTCTCCCTGAACACCCGGGTGTCGTCCCGCCCGGCGTGGGAGATCACCGCGCCGTGGAACTTTTCCTGCCCCGCGCGGCTCTGGCGCATCTGGAAGTACAGGCAGCTGTCCGCGCCGTGGGCGATGGCCTGCCAGCTCAGGCGCCTGACCTCGCCGGGGCGCTTCAGCACGTTGTAGGGCTGCCAGTTCTGCTGGTTGGGGCTCTGCTCCGCCAGCAGGAAGCTCTGCCCGCCCCTGAGGCCGCGCATGATGTCGTGCTTCATAGCCACGAAGCTCATTTCCTGGGTGGGCCAGGGGTAATTGTCCCAGCCCACTATGTCCATATTGGAGGCCATGACGAACTGGTCCAGCTTTTTGATGAAGCCGGACATGTTGGTCTGTATGGGCTTGTCGGAATACTGCCGTATGGCGTCGTACTCGTTCCTGAAGCAGGCGGCGGTGGAGTCGGTGACGAAGCGCAGGTAGTCCAGCTGCACGGTGGGGTTGAAGCGGAAGTCGTCGTTGGTCTCGTCGGGCAGGTTGATCTCCTCCCAGTCGTACAGTGTGCGCCCCCAGAAGGCGGTGTACCAGCGCTCGTTAAGTTTTTCTATGCTGCCATAGCGGTTTTTGAGCCAAAGGATGAACTTGCCGCGGCAGACGGGGCAGTAGCAGTAGGTGCCGTACTCGTTTGCCACGTGCCACAGTTTCAGCGCGGGGTGCTTCGCGTACCTTTTCGCCATCTCGGAGGCTATCGCCCGGGCACGCTCCAGGTACTTGGGGCTGTTGTAGCAGAAGTGCACCCGCATGCCGTGGGTCCTGCGCCGGCCCTGGATGTCCACGTCCAGCACCTCGGGATACTTGCGGCTCATCCAGGCGGGCTGGGCCACGGTGGGTGTGGCCAGGTTCACGCCTATGCCGTATTCCGCCAGCTTGTCCATTATGCTGTCCAGCCAGCCGAAATCGTACACGCCCTCTTCCGGCTCCAGTTTCGCCCAGGAGAATACGGGCAGCGTGACCAGGTTTATGTGCGCCTTTTGGAACAGGCGCATATCCTCGTTTATGGTTTTTTCGTCCCACTGGTCGGGGTTGTAGTCCCCGCCGAAATATATCCTGTCGAGCTTAACGGGAATGGTCTTGTCCATAACGAACCTCCGGATGGCTGTTGCCTCAATTATACACTATACTCGCGGAGAATGGAATACCTGAATTCGCCAATAACTAAAATTTTAGTTGACAGTGCACTAAAAAATAAACCATTAAGCATGAAATTTAGTTAAAATATGCATAAAATGTATTGACATGCCGGGGGTGAAGTATGATAAAATAATGTTGGATTGGAGGCGAGCATATGACAGAGGCGAGGAGCAAGGTGCTTCTGGGCAGGAACCGCGTAAACCCCATCGTCCGCTTCTTCAGGATACTGTGGAAGCAGAGGACGCTTGTGGCTCTGTGTGTGCTGCCGATGACGCTTTTGTTCGTGTTTTCGTACGGCCCCATGTACGGGGTGCTTGTAGGCTTCAAGAACTACCTGCCCGGATACGGCATAATGGACAGCCCATGGGTAGGCTTAAAACACCTGAAAGAGTTCTTCGGAAACGTCAATTGCTTCAAGATAATCCTGCAGACCGTAAAGGTCGGCTTTTTCACGCTGATATTCACTTATCCAATGCCAATCATACTGGCGCTCTCTTTAAACGAGGTCTCCTCCAAGTGGATGAAGCGGAGCGTGCAGTCGATCTCATATCTGCCACACTTTATTTCCGTGGTGGTCATCTGCACCATGTTGAACGAGTTCGGCTCGTTAAGCGGCCTGTTCAACAACGTGCGCCGCTTTTTCGGTGCGGAAGCCGTGAACATGAACGAGGGCACCCGCTACTTTATGCTCTTTTACGTGGGCTCCGCCATCTGGCAGGGCGCCGGCTGGGGCAGCATAATCTATCTGTCGGCCCTTTCAAATGTGGATACCAGCCTTTACGACGTGGCGAACATAGACGGCGCCAACCGCTTCCAGAAGATCCGCCACGTGGCGCTGCCCGCCATACTGCCCACCACCACCATGGTGCTGATACTCAACTCGGGCAACATCCTTTCCACCGACTTCACCAAGATACTGCTTTTGCAGAACAATACCAACCGCACCGACCTGGACGTCATATCCACATACGTTTACACCATGGGTCTCAGCAACGGCAGGTTCGACTATGCCACGGCGGTGAACCTGATGGTGTCGCTGGTCAGCCTGGTGCTGGTGCTCACCACCAACACCATAGTGCGGGCCATCGACCCCGAGCAGAGCATCTGGTAGGAGGGTGAGACCATGACAAAGACGAAATTGCCTTCCAAGCCCGTAAAGGTCAAAAACAAGATACATATCGGCGGCTACGCCTTCGATATATGCAATATCACTTTCCTGGTGCTGTGCTGCGCGCTGGTGCTGCTGCCGTTCATGCGCGTCATCGCGGTGTCGCTGTCTTCCAGCCGCATGATAGACAGGGGCAGCGTGGGTATTCTGCCCAACGAATTCAATCTTAAGGGCTACGAGATAGTGTTCAGCAACGTGACTATCTACCGCGCCTACGGCTGGACACTGATCTACGCCCTGGGCTTTACGCTGGTCACGGTATCCATGACCGCGTGCCTGGCGTACCCGCTCTCGGTTAACGATTTTATCCTCAAAAAGCCTATAAGCGTGCTTTTGCTCGTGACGCTGTTCTTTTCCGGCGGTACGATCCCGTCTTATATGCTGATAAGGAACCTGGGTCTTATGGACACCACCTGGGCGCTGATACTGCCCGGTGCAGTGAGCGCCTGGAACACATTCCTGTACCGGAGCTTCTTTAAGGGCATCTCCCACGAGATAAGGGAGGCGGCGCTGATAGACGGCGCGGGGGATCTGAGGATCCTGGTAAGGATAATCCTGCCCCTGTCCAAGGCGCTGTTCGCCACCTTCAGCCTGTTCGCGATAGTGGGCATGTGGAACAGCTACTTCGCCGCCATGCTGTACATAAAGGACAACGCGCGCCAGCCCATACAGAACATACTGCGCTCCATAGTCTATTCCAGCGTATCCGCCACCTTCTCCGACGCTGCGATGCCCATGCAGAACGGCGGCGTGAACAAGCTGAATGTGCAGTACGCCTGCCTTATCGCCACCATCGCCCCGCTGCTGTTCATCTACCCCTTCATACAGAAATACTTTGAGGCGGGCATGCAGGTGGGCGCCGTAAAAGGATGATCATCCGCGTATCGCGGTAGATTAAATAAACAGGAGGAAATACGAAGTATGAAAAAACTGCTCGCATTGGCAGTGGCGATCATCCTCGCCATGGGCTGCGTGTCCGCTTTCGCGGTCTCCGGCCCCATCGAAGGCGTGGATTATCCCGAACTGCCCGACGGAACGCTGAAGATCACCGTTTCGACTCCCCTCTTTACTCCCGACGCGCAGACCACGCGCATGCAGAAGCTGTGGCAGGAGAAGATGGAAGAGTACCTGGGCGTCAAGCTGGACATCACCTGGCAGACCACTGCCTGGGACGACTGGCAGGGCAATGAAGCCACCGTGCTGGCCGCCGGCGAATACGCTGACGTAAACAGCTATTCCCAGGGCTCCCTGATCGACAGCTACGGCGAGGCCGGCAAAGTGCTGAAGATCACCGATTACCAGGACTACATGGCCTACTATCCCGAGTTCGTGGCCGGCGTTATCGGCGGCTGGGACGGCATCAGCCCCTATGTGTTCTGGGACGGCTATGACAACGACGTGAACCTGGCGGGCGCCCAGTCCTTCGCGGGTTTCGCTTACAGGTTCGACGTGCTCAAGGAGTATGATCTTGAGCCCGCTACCACCTGGGACGAGTTCAAAGACCTGTGCGCCACGCTCCAGGCTATGATCGACGACGGCACCATCAAGGCTGCCGATCCCGAGAACAAGGTGTACGTGCTGACCAACTGCGCCAAGGGCTACGCCTTCTACCGCGGCTTCGTGGGCATCTTCCACACCTGGGACACCCTTTACTGGAACGGAGAGGAATTCTCCTACGGTCCCATCGAGGACAACTTCCGCACCCTGCTGACCGAGCTGCATGAGCTCTACGAGGCGGGCTACATCGATCCCGAGTACCAGACCCGCGACGACGCCACCTCCGTGGCGACCACCGGCCAGGTGCTGTGCATCCCCACCCTGTGGCTGGGCTACCTGAACTATTCCTACAATCCCAACGCGGAAGAGGGCATCGAGTGGGGTCTTGCCTACCTGCCTGAGAACGAAGAATACGGCAGGCCCTGGAAGTGGGGCAGCAAGGTCACCGGCAAGAACCTGGGCACCAACCGCACCATGGGTATCTACATCAACGCCGAGACCGAGTATCCCGAGTGGATCGTGTCCATGATCGACTACCAGTACTCTCCCGACATCTACCTCATGCTCAACTGGGGCGAAGAGGGCGAGGACTGGTACCTGGACGAGGCTGACGGCCTGCGCCACTACACTGACAAGATCATGGGACGTCCGTCCTCCGAGCGCGCCCAGGCCCTGGCCGATGAGGGCATCATGTCCTCCGCCACCTGCCGCACCGGCATCCCCTTCGTGCCCCAGATCTTCTCCACCATCTCCGCTTACAGCGATCCCGATCCGTGGTGGAGCCCCGAGAGAGGCTACTACGAGGGCTACTACTGGATGGAGACTGCCATCAACGGCGGACCCGAGTCCATTTCTCCCTATGACCGTGCTCCTCTGGTGAAGCTCACCGACGAGCAGAAGGCGGAGCAGAAGAACCTGACCAATGCCTGCGACAAGTACGCCAAGACCGAGTCCGTTAAGTTCATCAAGGGCGAACTGGACATCAACGACGACGCCGTATGGGCCGCCTATGTCGAGGGCCTGAAGAGCCAGTACGCCGGCTTTGACGCGCTGATCGAGGTCATCAACGAGAACGTTGACCTGGACAGCCTGAGCATGTACAACGACTAAACCACACGTTTCAAACGATTGCCGGAGGGTCCTCCTCCGGCAATTTTAGGATTAAGATGACAAGACCCCGCGGTTAGAGGCAAGCATGTTTTACGGAACGAGGATAACCTTCGGCCTGCAGTCCTGGCAGGTAGTGCAGACAGATGGCGGCTCGGCGTCCTTACGTATAGGCGGCTCCTGGCGGCTGGAGGAAGGGGCGAAAAGGGCGGGCGTTTTGTCCGTCACCCCGGAATACCGCCTGGCGCGGGAGAACGACAATTCCCTGGTGTACGACTGGACCGGTGCCGACGAGATCACCGAAAAGACCTGGGAAGCCACAGTCAGGCTGCCCCGGGGCGGACTGTACCGCCTGGAGACCTGCCTTGACGCGGTGAGCGCGGAAACGGGCGAACACTGGTGTTTCCGCGGCGACATAAGGACCCACATAGGCGCGGGGGACGTGTTCGCCATGGCGGGGCAGAGCAACGCGGCGGGCTACGGCAAGGGCGTGGCGCCCGATCCGCCGGACGTGATGGTGCACGTGCTAAGAAACAGCGGTTTCTGGGACATGGCGGCGCATCCCCTGAACGACGCCACGGACGCTCCCGACTGCCCGAACGCTCCCATGGGCCAGACGGGCACCTCCCCGTTCATTTCATTCGGCAGGGAGTACGCCGGGTTTACGGGCGCGCCGGTGGGGCTGATCGCCTGCGCCCAGGGCGGCAGCTCCATAAGCATGTGGGACACGCGGCAGGGCGGACGCCTGAACCGCAATATGATAAGCAAGATACAAAGGGCGGGCGGCGCGAAGGCAGTGCTCTGGTACCAGGGCTGCGCGGACGCATCCGCGCAGAACGCGCCTCTTTACGCCGAACGCTTTAAGTATATGGTGGGCGAGACGCGCCGGGCGCTGGAGACAGATATACCGTACTACACATTCCAGCTCAACCGTTACGACGCGCCCCACGACCATGACGCCTGGAATGCCATCCGCCAGATACAGCTGGACCTGTCCCGCGGGATGGACGGGGTGTACCTGCTGCCCACCTCGGGCATGGAGCTGGGGGACGAGATCCACAATTCATCCCGCGCAAGCGTGATGCTGGGCAGGCAGCTGGCCAGGCTCATCTGCCTGGGAGAGGAAGCGCCCCGGGCGGGAAAGATCAGCGCCCGCGGCAGCGAGATACATATACAGATAACGGGTCTGGCGGGAGAACTGCAAAAACAGTGCGGCCAAAGGCCGGAAGAATGCTTTCGCGCCAGGGACGAACGTGGTATAATAGCTCTGACCCAAGTCACACACGGGCCGGACAGCATAAGGCTCACGCTCGCGCGTAAGACCGAAGGGGACGTATTTGTTTCCTGCGACATGGAGGAAGCACCCTTCGCCGCGCCTTTCAGGGACAGCGTGACGTCCCTGCCCGTAGTGCCGTTCTACGATGTGAAAGCCGATTGACCGGAGGTAACGCATGGATTGGTCGATGCAGATGAGGGAGTGCCCCCAGTGGTTCAAAGACGCGAAATTCGGCATGTTCTTTCACTGGGGCGTATACAGCGTGCCCGCGTGCGAGAACGAGTGGTATTCCCGCAACATGTACCTTAAGGGCTCCAAGCAGAACCTGGAACACGTAAAGCGTTTCGGCAAAGTGAGCGAGTTCGGCTACAAGGACTTTATCCCCATGTTCAAAGGGGAGAAGTTCGACGCGGACGAGTGGGCGGACTTGGTGGTAAAAAGCGGCGCCAGGTACGCGGGTCCGGTAAGCGAGCACGCGGACAACTATTCCATGTGGGACAGCGACGTAAACCCGATCAATTCCGTGACCTATATGGGCCGCGACGTGGTGGGGGAGTGCGCAGAGGCTTTCCGCAAACGGGGCATCAAGTTCCTGGCCACCCTGCACCACCAGTGGCTGTGGGGCTGGTTCATGTCCTCCGACCCGGACGCGGACGTGTACGACCCGAAAAACGAGGTGTACTACGGCCCCGCGCTGCCCCTTGAGACCTGCCGCTACATGCCTTACCGCATGCCGGACGAGAAGTTCTGCCGCGTGTGGCTGGAAAAGGTCAGGGAAGTCGCCACCAGGTACAAGCCCGACGTGTTGTATTACGACAGCCGCATGCTGATAATCCCCGAAGAGGTGCGCCGCGAGGCCGCGGACATATACTACAACCGGGCGGGCGTCACCGACGGCATCATGACCTACAAGCAGGCGGACTTTCCCAGGGGCGTGGGTGTGTACGACGTGGAGTGCGGCCGCTTCGCCGACAAACAGCCTTACACCTGGCAGACGGACGACCGGCTGGAGGACAACATAACCTGGTGCATAGTGCAGGACCCCAAGTACAAAAGCGCCTACCGTATACTGCAGCAGCTGTGCGACGTGGTGAGCAAAAACGGCAATCTGCTGCTCAACGTGGGCCCCAACGCGGACGGGACTTTTCCCGAAGAAGCGAAAAGGGAACTGTATAAAGTAGGCGGCTGGCTCGCCAGATACGGCGAGGCGATATACGGCACCGTGCCTTTTGACGTGGCCCACGAGGGCGTGACCAAGGCCACGAACGAGGATTACAACGTGGAGCGGGTAAAGCAGCAGATGAAGGACGGCATCGCAATGGAGGCGGGCCAGTACCGCCTGACAGGGCAGGATTTCCGCTTTACGCAGAAGGGCAAAAACATATACGTGCTGTGCATGGGAAAAAGCGAAAACGGCGAATACACCGTAAGATCCCTGGGCAGAGACGCCTATCTTAAGGATATCGCCAAAGTCGAAGTGCTGGGCGCGGGTGCAGCGGAGTACGTACACACCGCCGGCTCCCTTACGGTCAAGCTGCCGCCGAACGCTCCGGAAGAAGACATTTACGTTATAAAGGTGACAAGGCCATGATAGCGGATACGAGCAGATCCCCCTTCGCGAAGGCGCGCATGCTTTCCGCCCCGGTAGTACAGGAAGGCGGGCTCATAGGCAAACGCCGGCTAAGCGCGAAGACCAGCATGATACCCCACCTGCTGGACATATTTTCCGACCCCAACAGCTTTTTCCACGCCCTTGAGAACTTCCGCATCGCCGCGGGAGAGAGCGAAGGCGAGTTCCGCGGCAACGTGTACGGGGACGGGGATTTTTACAAGCTGCTGGAGGCTATGGCGCTGTTCGGGCGGGACATCTCCGAATACGCCGCGCTGATAGAGCGGGCGCAGGAGAGCGACGGCTACATCTCCACCAAGCAGATAATCGCCTCCCGCAAAGGGCAGAGCGTGCGCCACGCGGACCAGGACGATTTTGAGGAATACAACTTCGGCCACCTGTTCACTCTTACCGCCGCCGCCTGCCGCGTTGGGCAGGGGGAAACGCTGCTGAGGGTCTCTAAAAAGGCGGCGGATTACCTGTACAACAGGTATTTGACGGCGCTCAGGGACAAAAAGGCCATGAGCGCGGTGTGCCCCAGCCACTACATGGGCCTGGCGGAGCTTTACCGCCTGACGGGGGAAGAAAAGTATCTGTCCGCGCTTAAAGCCGCGCTGGAACTCAGAAAATACGTGGCAAACGGCACCGATGACAATCAGGATGAGATACCCCTGCTGGAGCAGCGGGAGATGCGGGGCCACGCGGTGAGGGCCACATACCTGTACGCGGGCGCGGCGGACCTGTGTCTAGAAACGGGCGACAGGGCGCTGGAAGAAGTGCTTTTGAGCTGCTGGGACGACATGGTGGGCAAAAAGATGTACATAACCGGCGGCCTGGGAGCACTGTACACCGGCGCGTCCCCATTCGGAGACCTTATCAACGCCAAGCGGGTCCACCAGGCTTTCGGCTACGAGTACCAGCTGCCCAACATCACCGCCTACAACGAGACCTGCGCCTCCCTGGGAGGCATAATGTGGGCGTCCAGGATGTTCCAGCTGTTTACAGAGTCCAAATATATAGACTTCATCGAGCGCGCCGCGTACAACCTGGCTTTTGCGGCGGTGAGCCCCGACGGCGGCAAATACTTTTACGAGAACATGCTGCGCCGCACGAAGGAAGTGGGCTACTTCCTCATGTGGCCCCGGGAAAGATCGGACACTTTCAAGTGCTTCTGCTGTCCCACCAACCTGTCCCGCTTCATGGCGCACCTGCCCCAGTACGCGTTCTTCTGCGGCGACAACACGCTGTACGCGGGGCTTTATATGCCCTGCAGGACCCATGTGAGCCTGAAAAACGGCGCCGAGTTCGACATTGAGGAAGTCACGGACTATCCCTGGGACGGGCATGTGAGCTTCTGCATAAGCAACCATAACGGCGTGCCCTTCCGCCTGCTGGCCAGGGTGCCCGCCTTCGCGGGGGGCGGCTTCAGGGAACTTGACATAAACGCCCCCGCAATAACCTTCGACATGACACCCCGCTTGATCCGCGCCCACGCCAAACTGGAGGAAAACGAGTCCAGCGTGTGCGTGATGCGGGGGCCGATAGTGTACTGCGCAGAGGATGAGGACCTGTCCGGCCTGTACCTGCCCGCGAAGGCGGAGTTTAATGAGGAAAAGGCAGACGTCTGCGGCGAGGAAGTCGTGCGCCTGACAGTCAAGGGCTGGAAACTCGACAAGACCGCCGATAAACTGTACGACGAAGTGGGGGACGCGGCGCTTGTACCGCAGGAGATCAAGCTTATACCGTATTTCGAATGGGACAACGCCGGGTTCAAAGAGATGCGCATATGGATCCCGGTCAGGTATGACGTAAAATAAAGCGGCAGTGAGGTAAATGTATGGAACACAAAATCGCGCTGGTCTACACGGGCATGCCCTTCAGCCTGGTCAAACGGGTGGAGGCGGAACTCACTCAGGCGTTTCAGGGGGACAAGCTCACTTTCGTTACCCTTTCGGACCCGTCGATCATCGCCGACGCGGTGAAAAACGGCAGTCCCTCAAAAGAGGCGCTCAAACGTCTTAACGCCATGTACGCCCGGGCGGTTGACGCGGGATGCGAGGCGATACTCAACATCTGCTCCTCCGTGGGCGAGTTCGCGGGCCTGTGCCAGCCCGTATACGAAAAGCTGGGCGTGCCGCTGGTCAGGATAGACGAGGAGATGGCCATGTGTGCCACCGCGTCATTTGACAGGATAGGCGTGATCGCCACGCTGTCCTCCACGCTGGAACCGTCCCTTAAGCTGCTTAAGGACTGCGCCCAAAAGCAGGGCAGGCAGGTGGAACTGCAGGGCGTGCTGGCGGACAACGCGTTCGGCGGCGGCGCGGAAAAGCTGATCGAGGCCGCCAAAAAGCTTGACGCCCCCCAGTGCCTGGTGCTGGCCCAGGGCTCCATGGCGGACAACGCGGAAGAGGTGGCCGCGGCAACGGGGCTTACCGTATTCGAGAGCCCCTCAAACGGCGCCAAAGCGGTATACAAGGCGGTGAAAGGTAAATGAACTGCACTGAACTGGCCCGCATGGGCAACGTGCTGCGCCGCGACATAATCGAGATGATCTACCGTTCCAAGGACGGGCATCCCGCGCCCTCGCTGTCCTGCGCGGATATAATCGCGTGCCTGTACTTCGGAGTAATGAACGTGGATCCGCAAGACCCGCATTGGGAAGACCGGGACCGATTCGTGCTTTCCAAGGGCCATGCCTGCCCCGCCCTGTACGCCGCGCTGGGGCAGAAGGGATTCTTTTCCAAAGACCTGTATCCCACACTAAGACACATAGACAGCGTGCTGCAGGGACACCCGGACATGAAAAAGACTCGCGGCGTGGACATGACCAGCGGCAGCCTGGGCAACGGCCTGGCGGCGGCCGCGGGAATGGCGCTGGCGGCGAAGCTTCAAAATAAAAGCTATAAGACCTACGTGCTCACCGGCGACGGGGAGCTGGGGGAAGGCATCAACTGGGAAGCGGCCCAGACCGCGGCCAAGTACCGTCTGGACAACCTTACGCTGATAGTGGACAACAACGGCATGCAGTCCGGCGGCAGCGTGGAAGACGTGGGCGGAGTGGTCAACATTCCCGGCAAGTTCGCGGCCTTCGGTTTTGAGGTCAAAGAGGTCGACGGCCACGACGTAGAGCAGATCATGGACGCCCTGACTTCTTCCCATCCCGGCAGGCCCCTGTGCGTGGTGGCCCATACCGTAAAAGGCAAGGGCGTGAGCTACATGGAGCACAACAATGCCTGGCACAAGGGCACGCCCAATGACGAACAGTATCTTACCGCGGTAAAGGAACTGGAGGCGATGATAAATGGCTGAGTTATCGTCCACCCGCACGGCTTTCGTGGAGGCGCTGACCGAGCTTATCGAAAAGGACGACAGGGTGGTCATGGTCTCCGCCGACTCGGTGGCGGTGTTCCGCGCCGCGGGCCTGCAAAAGCAGTATCCCGACCGCATCGTTGAGTGCGGCATCGCCGAGGGCAGCGCGGTAATGATCGCGGCGGGGCTGGCTTCCGCCGGAATGAAACCTTTCGTGTGCGCCTACGCGGGCTTTCTGACCATGCGCGCCGTGGAGCAGATGCGCACGTTCGTGGCATATCCGCACCTTAACGTAAAGTTCTTCGGCGCCAACGCGGGCATGTGCTCAGGGGAAAGGGAAGGCGTGACCCACCAGTTCTTCGAGGACGTGGGCATAATGCGCGCGGTGCCCGGCTTTACGGTGCTGGCGCCTTACGACGCGGAGGACACCAAGCAGATGGTGTTCAAAGCCTACGAGACCGACGGCCCCGTGTACTGCCGCATAGGCAGCGGGCGCGACCCGGTGGTGGGCGGCGGCTTCGTCAAGCGGGAATACGGTTCGGATGCCCTGATAATCGGCTGCGGCGCGCCTCTCGCGGACGCCGTGGAGGCTGCGGATGACCTTAAAGCGGAGGGCATAAACACCACCGTGCTGGGCGTAAACGTTATAAAGCCCCTGGACGAAAAGGCGCTTATGCCTTATATAGAAAAGGCCGGCAAAGTCATAACCATCGAGGACCACAACATATTCGGCGGCCTGGGCAGCGCGGTGTGCGAGATAGCCGGCCGGAAAGTCACGCGCCTGGGGCTTCAGGACATCTATCCCGAAAGCGGTACGGCGCAGGAACTGAAAGTCAAATACGGCATCGCTGCCGGGGACGTTATAAAGGCGGTGAAAGCATGAGCGAAGGCTATTTCAAGCGGGTCGCGCAGTACACGCCAACCCGTATGTGGATCAACAATCCCACTTTGAGCGAGACGAACAAGGCCATCGCCGCGGGGGCGGTCAGCTGCACCACCAACCCCACTTACTGCGGCAAGATGCTGGCAAATCCCGAGATGCGGGACATCGTGCTTTCGCTGATAGGCGAGGGCCGCAGGATGTACTCCGACGCTTCGGACATAGCCGCCTACGCCCAGAGAAAGAGCGTAAAGCTGCTTATAGACAAGTTCCTGCCCGTGTACGAGGCGGCGGGAGGCGTAAACGGCTTCGTGTCCCTGCAGGGCGACCCCTTTAAGGAGGACGAACCCGCCAACATCATAAACGAGGCGCTTAAGGATCTTTCCCTGGGCAAGAACTTTATAGCCAAGATCCCCACCACCGAAGCGGGGCTTGAGGCGATAAAGTACCTGGCGGGCAGAAACGTGCCCGTTATCGCCACGGAGATAATGTCCGTCGCCCAGTGCCTGTCCGCCTGCGAGGCTTACAGGCAAAGCGGGGGCGGCGCGCCCATTTACATCACCTGCATCGCGGGCATATTCGACGACTGCCTCAAGAACCAGCTGGCGGCGGGGGAGATAGACGCGGACAAAGACGTGATCTTCCGCGCGGGCTGCACGCTGATGCGGGAAGAGTACCGCGTGATGCGGGAAAACGGCCTGCCCGGGCGGCTGCTGGGCGGCGGCGCGCGGGGACTCCACCACTTTACCGAGTTCGTGGGCGGCGAGTGCGACATAACCATCAACTGGAAGGGCACCGCTGACGCACTGATAGAGGGTGACACTCCCGTTATAGAGCGAATGGACGCGCCCACCCCGAAGGAACTGCTGGACGCGCTGATGCAGGTACCCACCTTCGCGAAGGCGTACCTGCCGGACGGGTTAAAGCCCTGCGAATACGCCGACTTCCCGCCTGTAAGGCTGTTCCGCGGCCAGTTCGAGGACGGCTGGAAAAAGCTTATAAAGGAGATCGAGGATTATGGCAAATAACAAGATAACCAACCTGGCGGACCGCAACAGGGTCGAGCTGAGGCCCGGCCTGGTGAAGACCAACCTGTCCTACAACGAGGACACCATGCTCTGCCACTTCAAAATGAAAAAGGGCTGCGTACTGCCCCTGCACAAGCATCTTGCGGTGCAGAACGGCTACGTGATCAGCGGCAGGCTCAAGTACCAGCTGGCGGACGAGAATATGAACGTGTACGAGGAAGGCGTTATCGAGGCGGGCGGCGGCTACGTGTGGGATTCCAACGAATATCACTCCACCGAGGCGCTGGAGGACATGGAGTTCATAGAGTTTTTCGCTCCGATGAGGCCGGAATATATAGCGGAGTAAGAGGCCGGTGACGGCGGCGGCGCGGTGCGCCGCCATTTTTATATGCGCGCGCCGGGCGCTGCCCCGCCTGCGCCTCCGCATTTGTAATACTATTGAAACATTATTTACGGGAAAGTTAATTGCATTTCCGGGGTCCGGCTGATAACATTACAATGTATATATGGGTTCGGTATTTCCGGACGCCGCAGGGGACGGCCAAGCGCGAAAGCCCCGCCGAAGGAGAGATAAGTGGAGGACTTTTGCGTCGAGCTCGCGGGCGTCCCGCTCAGGATAGTATGCCGGTACACGGAAAACCGGGACTTTTTCAGGGATTACCTTACCGACTCGCCGCCGCTGTTAACCATCAGTCCCACTAACGCGGACCTGGAAGCGGAATGGGCCGCCTTTGTGAAACGGGACGCAAAACGGGGATTTTCACCGCAGCCCCGGGGCAAGCCCTTCCTGGAGAACAGCTCCATATACACGCAGCTGGCCGTGGGGCTGGCCGGGTACGGAGTGCTGCAGATGCACGGCTCGGCGCTGTGCATGGATGGGCAGGCATATGTGTTCATCGCCGCCAGCGGCACCGGTAAAAGCACCCATGCCCGCCTGTGGCGGGAAGCCTTCGGCGACAGGGTGTGGATGATCAACGACGACAAGCCCCTGATACGGGTATTCGAGGACGGGGCAAGGGCGTACGGCACTCCCTGGGACGGCAAACACCATTTAAGCCGCGCCGCTTCCGCTCCGCTCAAGGCCATAGTTGACCTGGCGCGGGGCAGTGAGAACCGGATCGCGCCCATGGGCAAAGCCGATGCCTACGCGCTGCTGATCAGCCACTGCTACGTGTCGGACGACCCGAAGAACCGCTTCGCGGTTTCGGCGCTGGAAAGCAGGCTGCTGGAGCACGCGGAGTTTTACCGCCTCTGGTGCAACACCGACCCCGATGCCGCGATAGTCGCCTATAACGGCATGAACGGGAAATGAGACAGGGAATATCCCGCCAAAGCGGGTCTCCATAAATATGTGATTATTTCTGCGAGGAGGAAACTGATCGTGAAGAAGTATACAAAGCCCGTAATGGAAGTCGTGGAGATCGAGAACGACGCCGTGCTGTCCGCCTGCGCCAGCGGCGTTGACAACGACACCGCCCTGTGCGACGAGAACCCCCAGCTCTGTGACGAACTGCTCGCCAAGTGAGCCGGCAGAGGGAAGGAGAAGGCATCATGAAGAAGTACGTAAAGCCCGAAATGGAAGTCGTAGAGATCGAGAACGACGCCGTGCTGTCCGCCTGCGCCAGCGGCACCGACAACGACACCGCGCTGTGCGGCGAGCTCATCCAGTGCGAGGAATACGCCGACGTAAAAAAATAAGCCGCGGGTGAGATAATACCGCAAAGCGGGATCGCTGCGCCGGAAGGAGAAGGCATCATGAAGAAGTACGTAAAGCCCGAAATGGAAGTCGTCGAGATCGAGAACGACGCTGTGCTGTCCGCCTGCGCCAGCGGCACCGACAACGACACCGCTCTGTGCGATGAAGCCGACATCTGCAACGAACTGCGCTGAGCAGTAGAATAGAGATCTGGGGGGAGTGATTTTATGAAGAAGTATGTAAAGCCCGTGATGGAAGTCGTTGAGATCGAGAACGACGCCGTATTGTCCGCCTGCGCCAGCGGCGTTGACAATGACACCGCCCTGTGCGACGAGCTTGCCCAGTGCGATGAAGTAAACGAGAAAGCCTACAAGTGATCCCGCAAGAGCGCGTGTTTGCGGCGCACAGACTGCTGTGCGCCGCAATCGCGTATTTGGGAGGAATCGAGTGAAAGAACTCAGAGGAGCGGACCCGAAGCTCGCGAAAACGCTGCCCCGCGCCGCCCGGCGCGAGGGCGAAAGCTACGTGCCCAGCATGTTCGCGCTTGAGTTTGAGCATAATAACAAACACTACCTGTTCAACACCTTCACCAAGCAGCTGGCTGAGGGCTGCCTGCCCGCGTGCCCGACGGACGGGAAAGGCTATGAGGAGCTGATCGAAAACCTGTTCCTGGTGCCCGCGGGCAAGGACGAGTGCGCGTTCTACACCGGCATCTCCGCGGTGACGCGTGCTTTCAACGCGAAAAAGGGCTTCCGGTTTTACACCATCCTGCCCACCTCCGGCTGCAACGCCCGCTGCGTGTACTGCTATGAGGAGGGCGTGAAGGCAGTGTCCATGACGCGTGAGACCGTTGAGCAGACGGTCAGGTTCATACTGGACACCCACGCGGGCAGCCGCGCCGAGCTCAGCTGGTTCGGCGGGGAACCGCTTTTGCGCCCGGACGTGATCGACGCCGTGTGCGGGGGCCTTGCCCGGGAGGGCCTGGAGTACCGCAGCAAAATGGTCTCCAACGGCAGCCTGATCACCCCCGCCATAGTGGAAAAGATGGCGGGCGCGTGGCGCCTCGCCTCCGTGCAGATCTCCATGGACGGCGCTGAATGCGACTATATCCCCCGCAAGAATTACCGCGTCCGGGCGGACCATTACCATGCGGTGCTCCGGGGCGTGGACGCCATGTCCGCGGCGGGCATACGCGTCACGGTGCGCTGCAATGTGGACGGGGAAAACTGGCCCCGCGTCCCCGCGTTCCTTGACGACCTTTCGCGGCTGATAACCAACAAGCAAAACGTGTCCGTGTATTTCGCCCCGCTGTTCCAGGCGCGGGAAAAGGGCCAGGACCTGGAACTGCAAAAACAGATAATCGACGCCCGCAAGGCCGTAGCCGGGGCGGGCTTCGGCGCCGTCACCCCCGGGTCGCACATCAGCAAGTTCCGAGTCTTCCACTGCATGGCGGACTCGGGCGGCGTGGTCATCGGCCCGGATGGCAGCCTGTATCCCTGCGAGCACTGCCCGCCCGAAGCCCGTTTCGGGGACATCTGGCAGGGCGTCACGGACGCGGCTGCCAGGGACAGGTTCTGCTGCGCCGACAACGTGAGGGAGCAGTGCCGCGCCTGCCCGTTTTTGCCCAACTGCACCGGTTTTTCCGCCTGCCCCATAGCGGACGGGCGCTGCCGCGAAGTACAGCAGATGCTGACCCTGGCGCTGCTCAAAGACCTTATAGATGAAAAAGCGGACGACGCCAAGAACGGCGATACGCCGGACTGCTGAAGGAGAACCAAATGAAACTCAACCCGGATTTTATCACCCAGGACGTGGAGGACACCCAGTTCCTGGTGCCCATGGGCGCGGAAATGTTCCAGGGCATAGTGCGCAGCAACGAGACCGCGGCGTTCATAGTCAACTGCCTGAAAGCGGACACCACCGAGGAAAAGATAGTGGATGCGCTGTGCGCCGAATATGACGTGCCCCGTGAGACCGCAGCTGCTGACGTCAGGGAGATACTCGGCACCCTGAGAAGGATAAACGCGCTGGAAGAATGAGCGTATCCATCGAAGATATACTTGCGCGGGACGGAGTGGTGGCATACAGGACCCGCGGCACGAGCATGGAGCCTATGCTCAGGCAGCACAGGGACCTGGTAGTGATACGGGTCCCCGCGTCGCGTCTGAAAAAATACGATGTGGCGCTGTACAGGCGGGGCAGGGACTGTGTGGCGCACAGGGTGATAAGGGTCATGCCTGACCATTACCTGATCCGCGGAGACAACACCTATAAGACGGAAACGGTCCCTGACAGTGATGTGCTGGGCGTGCTGACCGCTTTTCAGCGCAAGGGCAGGCAGTATGACGTGAACAACACGCTTTACAGGCTGTACGCGCGCTTCTGGCATGGGATCTATCCGCTGCGCCGCTTTATACACAGACTGCGCAGGTTCATCGCCCGCAGGCTGGGCGCGCGTTAAAAGAAAAGGCGCCGGCATATCCGGCTGCCCGCCGCCCAGGATGAACACAGTGGGGGAAACATGACTGAAAACCCGGCCGCACGGGATGTGATCTATCTTGCGTCCTGCGCCGTGAACGGGCAGGTGCCCGACAGGTCAAAACTTGAGAACATGGACCCGGACCGGGTCCTCGCCTTCGCCACCGGCCACATGCTGACGGCGGCGGTCTCGTTCGCCCTGGAAAGCGCGGGGCTGGGAGACGGGCGGACCAGGGACGCCGTCGCTTCTTCCCAGCGCAAGGCGGTGCTGTTCAGGGCGGCGCTGGAGGGCATAAAAAAGGAGCTGGACCGGGCAGGCATCTGGTACATGCCCCTGAAAGGCGCGGTGCTGCAGGGCATGTACCCCAAGTTCGGCATGAGGGAGTTTTCCGATAATGACGTGCTGTTCGACGCCGCAAGGGCCGGGGATGTGCGCGGCATAATGGAAAAACTGGGTTTTACCACCGAGCACTACGCCGTAAACAACCACGACGTGTATGTAAAGCCCCCGTATTTAAGCTTTGAGATGCACAGGTCGCTGTTCAAGCCCGCCCAGGGCGAAGAACTGTGCGAATACTACAAAAACGTGGAAGGACGGCTGGCAGGAGAGGACTGCGAAAAGCACTTTACACCCGAAGACTGCTACGTTTACCTGCTCGCCCACGAGCACAAGCACTATTCCGAGGAAGGCACGGGTCTGCGCTCCCTGCTGGACACGTACGTGTTCCTGAAGAATAACACGCTGGATATGGATTATGTGGCCGCCGAGACGGAAAAACTGGGGCTCGGCGAGTTCGAAAGGCGCAACCGCTCCCTGGCGCTGAACCTGTTCGGGGGAGGCGAGCTTACGGATGAAGACCTGGAGATGCTGGATTATTTCCTGATGTCCGGCACTTTCGGGACCGTGGGAAACAAGGTGGCCCACAAAATGAGCAAAGAGGGCTGGGGCAGGCTCAGGTACGCCCTGAAGCGGGTCGCGGTGCCGATAAGCCCCAAAAACGAGGAATACGCAAAGGCTGCGGAGACCTTTCCGCTGTTTTATAAGCATAAGATACTGCTGCCCTTCCTGCCGGCTTACAAGGTGTGCCGCGCCATAAAGAGCGGGCGTTTCAGGGAGGAAGCCAAAGCGATCAAAAACGCAAAAAACCCAGCGCGCCGCAAGTGAACGCGCGCCGCGAGCGCATTTGAAAACCGGGCGCTCCCGTCCGAAGCCGGCATCAGTACCGCTGAGAGACCATGATACGCTGTCAGTGATAACAAAAGAAAGGACATATCACTATGAGCCAGGAAAGAAAGCCCTTAGTGGACCATATTTTTACCGCGGATCCTTCTGCGCACGTATTTCGGGACAGGATCTACATCTATCCGTCGCATGACATCCCTCATGAGGGCATCGACGACGATGACGGCGGCGAATACCTGATGGAGGATTACCACGTGCTGTCCATGGACGGTCCGGATGCGCCCTGCGAGGACAGCGGATGCGCGCTGCACATGAAGGATGTCCCCTGGGTGAGCAAACAGATGTGGGCGCCAGACGCCGCCTTTAAGGACGGCAAATACTATCTGTATTTCCCGGCAAGGGATCATGAGGGCATCTTCCGGCTGGGCGTCGCTGTGTCGGACGCGCCCGAAGGCCCATTCAAGCCCGAAAAGGATTATATCCCCGGCAGCTTCAGCATCGACCCCGCGGTGCTGACGGATGACGACGGAAAAAGCTACATAGTGTTTGGCGGGCTTTGGGGAGGGCAGCTCGAGATGTGGCAGAGCGGGAGCTTTGATCCGCATGCCCACCGTCCCGTGGGCGATGAGCCGGCGCTCGGGCCTGCGTTTGCCGAGCTCAGCGATGACATGAAGCATTTCAAGACCGGACCCAAGCGCCTGCTGATACTTGATGAGAACGGGGAACCGCTCAAGGCGAAGGACGAGGAACGCAGGTATTTCGAAGGCCCCTGGATGCACAAGTTCGGCGGTAAGTACTACCTGTCCTATTCGACCGGAACGACGCATTATATAGTGTACGCGGTATCTGACCGGCCCGACGGGCCGTTCACCTACTGCGGACGCATCATGGAGCCTGTGATAGGCTGGACCACGCACCATTCCATAGTCGAGTATAAGGGAAAGTGGTATCTGTTCTACCATGACTGCGAGCTTTCCGGCGGCATCAACCACAGGCGCTGCGTCAAGTTCACCCGGCTCACCATCCGTGACGACGGCACGATAGAGACGATCCGGCCTTATCAGGGGCAGGACCCCGCGCCTATGTACATCGGCACGGGGCGGAGCGTTGATGAGCTGCGCTAAAGCGCGCCCGCGGCGCTGCCGGGAATGCGGAGCGGCTCCGGTCGGATGCGTCGGAGGCGCTCTTCCTATACTTTTTTTGCACTGAATAAATGAGAACAAGCGTGTTTTGCGGGCGCGCTTGTTCTTTAATTGTTCTCATCAAACAGGCATTCGATAATGAATGAGAATACTTGGCACCTGGAAAAACAACTAAAGATTTATCAATATAGCAATTATCGAGCATAATTTAGTCAATTAATGAGCAGTTGTTACTTTATTGAGCAGGCAGATGATGATTTAATAATACTGACGGGCAATGAATGCTCATTATCATTTTTATAGGAGGCAAAATCCATGAGAAGAATGATTTGCTTGCTGCTCATGCTGGTCATGGTGCTTTCCATCGTTCCTTCGGTAGTTGCTGAAGGCGATCTCGAACCCATTACCCTGACCGTGTTCATCGGCGGCCCCGGCAACCAGGCCTATCCGGACAACAAGATCTACAAGAAGATCGAAGAGGAATTCGGCGTTACTTTCGAGTTCGAGTTCCTGGCGGGCGATCTTGACGAGAAACTGCAGCTCATGACTCAGGATCTCACCGATCTGCCTGACCTGTTCGACGGCGGCAACAGCGCCGAGAAGATAATCGACGCCGGCGCGCTGATCAACCTGCTGGACTACGTAAACCCCGAAGATACTCCTAACCTGTGGGCCCACATCGAGCCTCAGAAGAACCGCATCATCACCAAGGACGAGGAGACCGGCGAAGATGTGATGTACATCATCCCCAACTACGGTCTGCCGGATGGCCCCCAGATCGCCCTGTCCGTGGGCGGCCCCGCCTTCTTCATCCAGAAGCAGGTCCTCGCCTGGGATAACTATCCCGAGATCCACACCCTTGACGAGTACTTCGACCTGATCGAGCGCTTCCTTGAGGAGAACCCGACCAACGCCGACGGCACTCCTTACATCGGCTTCGATATCCTGACCGAGGACTGGCGCCGCTTCTGCATGATCAACCCCGTGCAGCACCTGATGGGCCGCCCGAACGACGGCGAAGTCGTGGTCGACATCAATTCCGAAGACTACGCCACCGAGACCTTCATCAACCGTCCCTATGCCAAGCCCTACTATCAGAAGCTGAACGAGGAGTTCAACAAGGGCATCATCAGCCCGGACACCTTCGTTATGACCTATGACCAGTACATCGCGCAGCTGTCCACCGGCATCGTGCTGGGCATGTTCGACCAGGCCTGGGACTTCGGCGACGCCACCAACGCGCTGAAAGTCGACGGCAAGGACGAGAACACCTACGTAGCCCTGGGCCTTATCTATGAGCAGGACGAAGTCGCTGACCTTCTGCCCGAAGGCTGGGTCATTGAAGAGCATTACCTGAACGGCTCGCTGCCGAACCTGGACCGCGGCTTCGGTATCTCCGTAAGCTGCAAGTGCCCCGAGCGCATAATCGCCATGTGGGAGCGCATGATGGATGATGACTGGCAGCTGCTGTTCAACTGGGGCGTCGAGGGCGAGGATTACTCCATCGTTGACGGCCGCCTGACCATGACTGCCGAGCAGTACGCCAATACGCAGGATATCGAGTGGCAGCGCCACAACAAGGCCCGTCACTTCTTCGAGAGCAGCCCGAAACGTCAGGGCTGGATCCTTGAAGGCGACCTGGCCGGCAACTGCTGGGAAGTCGGCAACCAGGACGAGATCGTGTTCGGCCTGATGAACGACTATGACAAGGAATTCCTGGCGGCATACGGCTACAGCAAGTTCGCTGACTTCGTGAACCCGCCCATCGAGCTCGCGCCCTACGGCGAAGCCTGGCAGATCAACAAGGATCCCATCTCCAAGGATTACAACGACTTCCTGAACATCCAGGATACGGAGCTGCCTCAGGTCATCATGGCCAGCCCCGAGGAGTTCGACGCCAAGTGGGACGCCTTCGTTGAGCATATCAATCCTTCCTGCGAAGTTTACAGCAACTTCATGCACGAAGAGGTACTCAAGCTGGTCGCTGCCTATTACGGCGAATAATCGGCACACAAAGCGGGGGGAGAGGTTTCTCTCCCCTCGGTTTTTCAAATACTGTTTTCGCAGAGAGAAACGGGAAAACGGTATTTGAAAAACAGTTTGTATTTTTCTGTTCGGGGGGATGGGAAATGACCGAATCGATTCGGAGCAACGGCGGGGAGATGCGCCCTGTAAAGCGCGGCTTTTTCCGTACGCTCGCCCGCCAGTGGCAGCTGGCAGCCATGTCGGTTCCTATGCTGCTGTATGTGCTGCTGTTCAACTACGCGCCGATGTGGGGCTGGGTAAACGCGTTCAGAGACTTTGGGAACAGTAAACTGGTCGCAAAGGGCATCACGCCTTACAACGGCATCGCCAATTTCAGATGGCTGTTCAGCAGGCCTGATTTTTACGAATCCATACGCAATACGCTGGCAATGAGCCTGATAAACCTGGTATTCGGCACTGTGTCTGCCATACTGCTGGCGGTGCTCCTGAACGAAGTGCGCATGAGGGGCTTCAAACGTACGGTCCAGACAGTCACCTATCTTCCGCACTTCCTGTCCATGGTAATAGTCGTGGCCATGGCACAAAACATTTTTGCGAGCAACGGCCCGATAAACGCGCTGCTGACCGGTGTGGGCCTGACAAAAACGTCAATATTCTGGCTGGGTGAAGGCAAATACTTCTGGTGGCTCGTAGGCGTGATAAACGTCTGGAAGGAAGTCGGCTGGGGAACCATAATCTACATCTCCGCCATGACATCCATTGACCCCGCACTGTATGAGGCGGCGTCCATCGACGGCGCCGGCAGATTCCAGAGGATCATCCACATTACGCTGCCAGGCATCAAATCGACTTTTGTTATACTGCTGATAATGAACATCGGCCACCTGATGGAAGCCGGGTTCGAGATCCAGTACCTGCTGGGCAACGGCCTGGTGGCAAAATACTCGCGCACGATCGACATATTCGTGCTGGAATACGGCATCTCGCTTGGCGATATGGGCGTCGCTACCGCGGCAGGCATGTTCAAGAGCGTTGTGGCGATCATTCTGCTCGTCGGCGCGAACTTTATCGCGAAGCGTCTCGGCGAAGACTCGCTGCTGTAGGGGAGGGTTGACAGTCATGACGAATGCTGCTTACCGTGACCGCAAGTTCCGCAGGCGACACGACATCGTATTTCCCTTTGTGAACACCATCGTTCTGGTGCTACTGATGTTCGCGACCCTCTACCCGGTCATAAATACCATCGCGTATTCCTTTAACGACGGCACTGACGCCCTCAAGGGCGGCATCAGCCTGTGGCCGCGCGTGTGGAGCGTGAAAAGCTATACTTCCATATTGCAGGACCCTGCCGTGTACCAGGCCGCGTGGATATCGGCATCCAAAACCGTGATAATCACGGTGCTCAACCTGTTCTGGACCAGCATGCTGGCTTACGCCCTGGCGCGCAGGGAGTATGTGCTGCGCCCGTTCATCACCACGGTGATGGTGCTGACGATGTACGTGAACGCCGGGATCATACCGAATTACCTGCTTATATCGAAAACGCTGAACCTGAAAAACACATACTGGGTCTATATAATCCCAACTATGTTCTCCTGCTTCAACATGATAGTGCTGCGCACCTATATAGCCGGACTCCCGGAAGCGCTGGTGGAATCCGCCAGGATAGACGGTGCGGGCGATATCCGCACTTTCTGGCAGATCATTTTCCCGCTGTGCAAGCCGGTGCTCGCTACGGTGGCGCTGTTCGTAGCCGTTGGCAGCTGGAACAGCTGGTTCGACACCCACTTGTACTGCGGCAGCAAACAGAACCTTATCACGCTGCAATACCTGCTTAAAATGAAACTGGCTACCACGCAGGCCAGTTCCAACGCCGCAAACGCCACGGTAGACGCGCTGGCCAATCAGAGCGTGGCCAAGACCACCCCCGTGACCATACGCTGCGCCATCACTGTGATCTCCACAGTGCCGATACTGGTAGTCTATCCCTTCCTGCAGCGCTATTTCGTTACCGGCATGGTGCTGGGCAGCGTAAAGGGATAATTGTCGAAACTGCGAGAAGGAGGCTTTCATGGAAAACAAAGAGCCCAGGGCTTTCAGATCCCGCAGCCGGTTTCCTGACGGCTTTCGCATAATGAAGGGCCGGCAGGAATATGTGACCTATATGGAAAGCTCGTCGCTGCGGGTTTGGTATGCCGACACTCCCTGGCAGTATGACAGCCATTACCACTCCGCGGTCGAAATAATCATGCCGCTTCGGGGAGAGGTGGAGTACACCGTTTCCGAATTCAGCTATAAGGTCCAGGCTGACGAGGTTCTTATCATCCCGCCCAACTGGGAGCACAGCCTTTCGATGGGGGAAGGCAGCGCCCGGTATCTGTTCCTGTTCGAGCCTGACCCCATATTCAGCATCCGTGACATGAGCCTTATCGAAGGCATACTGAAGATACCCGTTTACCTTACGGGCCAGCCCGAGGCGCAGGAATCCATACGCTCGCTTTTGATGCAGATAGTGAACTGCTACGAAAAGCGCGACTTTATGTGGAATTCGGTGTGCTATTCCATGCTGATGCAGCTCTACGCCCGCCTGGGGCAGATCAACATCGCGCGTTTCCAGCGCAAGACCGATCCCAGCACGAGCCGCGCGGAAACGCAGATAGTGGACAGCGCCAGGCTGTATATAGACCACAACTATATGCACGAGATAACCCTGGAGGATGTCAGCGCGTTCACCGGCTTCACCAGATGCTATTTTTCGCGTGTGTTCAAGCAGCAGTCCGGCATCACGTTCTCGGAGTATCTGAGGCAGAAAAGGATTAACATGGCTGCCGAGCTGCTGATACACTCGAAACAGCCCATAATGGATATAGCTTCCAGCGTGGGGTTTGGCAGCATAGCCACTTTCAACCGGGTGTTCCACAGTGTCAAAAACTGCACTCCGTCCCAGTACCGCGGCATCTACGGCGAACTTGACAAATAAAAAAACAGCCGGTCAAAAACATGCAGGAAGCCCGATCAGTCCGGGCTTCCTGCGTTTATATGCCAGAATCGTGCCTTAAAATGTGCGCCGATTCGGGAAAGACCGCCCGGCACGCCCGGCTGAGAAGCGAAAAAAAGAGAACAGCGGAACCGTTTTTCAGCCGCAGATAACGGTACCGGATACGCAGGCGCCGAGGTATATATCCGCGGCGCTCTTGTTATGCCCGCGGGCGGGCTTGCTGTAATACGCCTAATTAGTCAGTGTAAACAATTCTGGTGACAACAGCCTGCGCGTATGATATAATATAATCATAACATATCATTAACGGTGACTTTCAGGCCGGATCACGCCTGACGGGAGGAAACGGATATGACGCTCAAAAGATCAGTCGCGCTTATGCTTTCACTGCTGCTTATGCTGACAGCACTGCTCTGGCTCATGCCCGAGGCGCAGGCGGAGCCTTCGACTGCCGGCTGCACGGGCGCTTCCTCCCCGGACGGCAGGCATCTCTGGGGCAAGATCAGCCATACAGATCCGTGGTGCGAACGGGCGGGCGGCGACAGATACAAGTGCAGGTACTGCAAAACAGAAGTGTTCGAACAGACCCACGCGGCGCTGGGCCACCTGTGGGGGCCAAGGGAATACACCGGTCATGCCGACTGCACCCATTACGGGGTGTTCCATCAGACCTGTTCCCGCTGCGGCAAGATATCCACGGGCAACGACAAGCCTCTGGGCCATGACTGGGACGGCGGCGTCATAACCAAGCAGCCCACCGATACAGAGGAGGGCGAGATCACCTATACCTGCCTGCGCGACCCCTCCCACACCAGGACAGAGGCGCTGCCTGCGGGCAACAGCGCCGATGGCAAGACCTACGAAACGGTACGGATAGTTTGGGAGGACGAAGACGACAAGGCGGGGCTCAGGCCGTCGCAGATAAACATGGATTTCTACTCGTACGGAGATGGAAAAGAAGAGACCAAAACAGTGACCATGAACGCTGCCAACGGCTGGCAGTACACGATGAACGGCCTGCCCAAGTCAGATGCAAAAGGACTGTCTTTTCAATATAAATGGATCGGACGCGCAGACGAGCTGCCCGAAATGTACGTGATGACATACAAGGCGAGGGACATATTCTCTCACGAGACCGTATTTACCGTAGGCTACTATCCGGGCACGGCGGATCCGCACCCGGGGCTCAAACTGGCGCTGTCGGAAAACTATACCATCAGTTCTTATGATATAGACGAGTGCGGCGGAATCGGGCCGGCTGGCATGAATGTTGATTTCATGCTGACCCTTACAAACACGGGCAACGTACCGCTGTGGGCGTTTGGAAAAACCCAGTATGCTGACGGCACATTATTTGAATGGATACCAAGTTGGGAAGGGATAGGCGATAACGACGAACTGACGCTTGCAGACGGAGAAGTGCACAGCGCTGTTCAGTCGGTGACGCTCAAATACACAAGTACGTTCATGGACACGATATTGGATTTTGTGGAGCCGACTCCGGATGATCCGCAGTATCTGGGTAAGGTCACGTTCTCCATATGGTATGACGGTTATGAGCCAGATGTGGAATCGAATGATTATCACAATGAAATGATATGCCAGAGCAACGTATGCACCATGACCGTGAAGATACCCAGGGAAGGCATGGAGGGAAATGGCCCTGAAAGCGCCGATTTCTGCTCGATTACCCTTGACAGTCTGAGCGATACCGAAGCCGTGTATACCCTGCATACCTGTTCCGCGCATATCAGTACCGCCGAAGCCGCCCAGGAACTGGCCCTTGCGGGGGACTGGGCGGGAAATGCGGAACTCTGGCGTAAGGAGATAGAAAAACAATACGACGCCATGGAGGCGGTCGCGCCCGAAACTGTCGCGGAAGTGCTCAGGACGGACAGGCAGGCGTTCTTCGACTACGCGAAGACCGTGCAGCTGCTGTTCTCGGACGAGGAAGCGGCGGAGCTTATGCAGCTGCGCTGCGCCGGGATATGCTGCATGCTATATACCGCGCCGGGCACTATGCCATCGAGCCTCTCAGGCACGTATAAAACCATGGAAACTCCGGGAACGTTCGATGCGTGCGCCCGCGGGATCGGCGCGCTCAATGGCAGTGACAGCGAAGTCACGGAACTTTACGCCGGGTCTGCCGCCGAAGCGATGGCGGCAACGAGGCGCCTGGCGGATAAGGAGTTTGATGCCCAGGATGAAGTGTTCGCGCAGGGGCTGGACAACTGGAGATCCGCCATGGAAAGCATCGCGAACCCCGCGTACCTTGAAGCAGACCCGGAAACGCAGGCGCTCATAGCCGCCTGGCGTTTGACGCTTATCGACCTGTGCGACGCAGATGAAAACCTGTTTTCGCTGCTCTACTCCACGAATCCGGCAGTGACGAAAGAGCACATAATGGACCTGTACAAAGGAGCCGCGCTGCTTATCGGTGGCATGAAATAAAACCAAAACGTTTAAGCTTCACAAGGACACACTAAGCTGGAGGAAACGCGAAATGACGATCAAACGAACCATAGCGCTCATGCTTTCACTGCTTATGCTACTGAGCCTGCTGCCCACTGCGCTGGCGGACAGCCCCCACACCCACTCCTGGAAGGAGGTAAGCCGTGTAAACCCTACTTGCACAAAGGATGGATACGCGGTGTACACTTGTTCCTGCGGAGCGAGAAAGACTGAACCGCTGCCTGCGCTGGGCCACAAATTCTCCAAAAAGGTATACGTGAGCTACGCGGACTGCGAACACTACGGCGTGTTTTACTGGGTATGTGAACGCTGCGGTGCCCATTCCGAAAACGGCAACGACAAGCCCCTGGGCCACGACTGGGACGAAGGCAAGGTGACCAAGGCGCCTACCGCCACGGAAGATGGCGAGATGACCTACACCTGCCAGCGCGACCCATCCCACACGAAGACGGAAGTCATACCGGCGGGAACGGTAATAAGCGGCGTTCATCCCTCTTTTTCCGCGAGCGGCTCCTGGGCAGAAGACGCTGGAGAAGACAAGCGCTTTGACGGAGCGCTTGTCCAATACGTTTTGAGCGCGGAAAACACGGGCGATTGTCCGCTCACGTTCAACACGGACTTCGGCAATGTACTGTATGTAAACGGACCCTCCGGCACGCAGGTCCCCGGAAGCAAGGTGACCATAGATCCCGGGCAGTCCTTCGAGTACGGAGTGCTGGAAAAGGTAATGCAGGACCCGCACGTGAAAAACGGGATATTCTACAACGGCAAGACTCTCCGGGCTGCATATACCGACGAAAACGGCCAGGAAAAGGACGACGTGACCCAGTTCGTGGAGATAATCTTCCCCCTGACTTATCCTGACGAGATTAAGCCGGAGTTGGTCCTCAGCGCTTCCTGGGCGGACGACGCGGGCAAAGGCAAACGCTATGAGGGCGCGGAAGTAGATGTTGCTTTTACCGTGACAAATACCGGTAACTGTCCTGTCGAGTGGTATTATAACGCTCCCCAAGTCATCAGCTGCACAGGGCCATCCGGTTCTCTTTCTGCCAATACCCACATCGAAATGCAGCCGAGCGAACATGTGACGTATATATACAGGTATACTGTAGCCCAGAGCCATGTGGAAAGCGGGCTTTTGGAAGTGAGCCAGGCCAGCTGGGGATGGTATACCGATAAAAACGGCGAAAGGACAATTGTTTACAGCAACACCGTATTTGAGGAATACATCCCCCTGACCTACCCTGACGGGGAGGAGCCCGAACACCATCCCTCCCTGCTGCTTTCCATAGGATGCGACGGCCACGTATATGTATCAAGCGGTTCCGATATTGATCATTACGAGTACGCAATAAAGATCGATTATACCCTGAAGAACACAGGAGATATACCTCTGAAGTTCCGTAAACCGAGCTACTACGCTTCGGTAGAGGAATACGCGGTCCTGGATCCGGAAGGAGCGTTCGATTCCCACTTTGCGTGGACCATAAAGTATGATACGGGCAGCTCCACAGGCGGGTTCGACGACATCGTTTACACATCCGAGGATCCCAAGTATATCGGATATTTTGATTTCTCGCTCCAGATCCCGGGATATGATGTGGACGATAAAGACCCGGGCCCCGGGACCGAGCTTTGCGTGAGCAACGAGGACAGCCTGCGCGTGTGGATCAAAAACCCGGACTATATCGAGGAAGACGGGCCGGAAAGCGGAAACGCCGATTTCTGCTCGCTCGCGACTACGGGCGTGAGCGACACAAGCGTTTCATATAACCTGCACACCTGCTATAAACACCTTGAGACGGCCGAAGCCGCTGAAAAACTGTCCCTCGCGGGCGACTGGGCGGGCGCCGCAGAGCTCTGGCGGGCAAAGATAGAAGAACTGTACGCAGAAATGGCGGAAAAAGCGGGCGAAGTCCTTGCTGATGCGCTTAATGAGGACAAAGAAGCTTTCTTCGAGTACGCGGACGCCGTACAGGCGCTGTTCGGGGACGAAGAGGCGGCGGAACTGCTGCGCCTGCGCTGCGCCGAAATGTGCTGTATGCTGAGCACACTGCCGGAGAAACTGCCCTCGAGCCTTTCGAGCGCGTATATAATACCGGACACGCTAAAGACTTTCGACGCCAGCAGCCGCGAGATCGGCACGCTGAACGGAAGGAATAGTCTGGTCTCAGAGCACTATGCCGGTCCTGCCGCCGAAGCGCTGGCCGGTACAAAGCGCCTGCTGGATTTAGATGGCGCCGTGCAGGCAGACGCTGTGTTTGCGGAATGCATCAGCCATTGGAAGTCCGCGGCGGAAGAGATGATGAACTCTGCTTACAGAGCCTCAGACAAGAATGCAAGAACGCTGATATCTGTCTGGAGCATGTCGCTCAGCTATTTGCGGGAAACAGATGAGGAACTGTATACACTGCTCTACTCCGCATATCCGGCTGTAGTTGATGAACACATTATGGAGCTGTACAAGGATGCCGCGCTGCTGCTTGCGGAAGCTGAATAGCAGCTTCAGGCAGACAGATCGGTTTTAGAACAGAAAAAAGAGCCGCCGGCATTTGATGCCGGCGGCCATTTTGTGCACAGATCCATGGGGCATATAAACGTTTTTCGGCCGCCGAAGGCGCACCTCAGCTTATGACCCCGCCGCCAAGGCATTCGTCGCCGGTGTAGAAGGCTACGGTCTGGCCGGGGGTGACGGCGCGCTGGGGGAGGAGATACTTCATCTCGACCCGGTCTTCGCGGGGCGTGATTATCACGTCCTGCAGGGGCTGGCGATGGCGGAAGCGGGCTTTGCATGGGTATTCCTGCCCGTTGGGGACGGGAGGCTGCCCGCTGATCCAGCTGACTTCCTCAGCGGTGCCGCTTTCGGTGTACAGCAGCGCGCTGTCCTGCCCCTGGGATACGATGAGGCGGTTGGACGACAGGTCCTTTCCCACCACGAACCAGGCTTCGCCCGTGCCTCTGCCGCCTATGCCAAGCCCCTTGCGCTGGCCCAGGGTATAGTACATGAGCCCGTCGTGGCGGCCCAGCACCTCGCCCGCGGGGGACACGATCTCCCCGGGTTGGGCGGGCAGGTAAGTGCTCAAAAACTGTTTGAAATTTCTTTCGCCTATAAAGCAAACCCCGGTAGAGTCCTTCTTTTCCGCCACGGGCAGGCCGGCGGCGCGGGCGATCTGCCGCACTTTGGACTTGGGAATGTCCTTTAAGGGGAACATGGCTTTGGACAGCTGCGCCTGGGTGAGCATGCATAAAAAGTAGGTCTGGTCCTTGTTCTCGTCGGCTGCCCTGAGCAGGTGGAAGTATCCGTCTTCCCGCTTTTCCACGCCCGCGAAGTGTCCCGTGGCCAGCTTTTCGGCGTCCAGCGACTCGGCAAGCTCCAGCAGGGGCGCGAACTTGATCTCACGGTTGCACAGCACGTCGGGGTTGGGAGTGCGGCCCTTCCTGTATTCGCTCAAAAAGCGGCTGAACACCCTGTCCATGTATTGCTGGCGGTACGACACGGAATAATAGGGGATGTCCAGCAGCTGCGCTACTGCGCGAGCGTCGGCGAAATCACTGGCGGCGGTGCACACACCGTCGTCCTCCCAGTTGTTCATAAATACGCCGATCACTTCGTGCCCCTGCTGCTTTAACAGGTACGCGCACACGGAGGAATCCACTCCTCCGCTGAGTCCGACCACTATCCGCACACGCCGCCTCCGTAATGTTTCTTACGTTAGAGTATACCATCCGTGAGGGGATTTTGCAAGCGGGATGAAATCGGGCCCGGCGCTTGCAAACAATGGAGGTATGTGATAGAATATACTCGGAGTTTTATAAGGGAAGAGTTTTCATGAAAAGAATTGCCGCCATAATCTGCCTGATCTGCCTCGTGTGCAGCCTGTTTCCGTACACGGCTTCTGCCGCGTGCGATACTATGGGCGCGGGCAGGATCGGGTTTTATTACCAGTATGAGGGCGGCGGCAAGGATCTGCCCGGTACATACGACATGCTGCTGGCGTCACGGCTCTACGCGCTGTGCGGACACAGCACCATATACATGAACAGCTCGACCTCAAAGTATATAACCGGGCGCGGCTGCGACCTGCTGGCGCACGCCCACGCCTACCAGTTCCTGCTGGGCAGGGCGGCCACGATAGAGCAGCGTGCGGACATACTGTATAAGTTTTTGAAGATCAAACCGGTGTGGAGCAACACGGGTTCTTCCCTGAGTCCGCCCAACGCCGAAAGCATTTACGACAGCTTTCTGGCCAGCCGCGCCGGAGTGACCAGGTATTACGGCAACCTCAACACCGCCAGCGCGGTAGCCGCGTTTTTCGAGGGCGGCAAGAGCGTGGCCATAGTGCACGTGCCCAACCATTTCGTGTGCGCCATAGGCTGCAAGGTGCATAACGGCACCAGGTATATACATATCGTGGATTCCGCGATAACCGGAACCATAGCCGCCGGCCGCCTGAAAAAGGCGTACAGCCTGGATTTTTCCACCGTCTACACCCCCAGCAACGTGCTGCAGTATTCCGGCCAGGTGTTCGAGTATTACCTGCCCTATTCTGAGTTCACCAAGACCGGCACCACAATTAAGGCCGAGTTCCGCGCGGCGTTCGTAGCGGGCTCGATGCCCGCCTACCACCTTATCCCCGCCAAGGACGAACTGCTGCTGGCGGAGGGCGGGAGCGCCCAGATCGTGATAACCAATTCCTCCGAGGTCATCGCCTACACCTCCTCAGACGTGAGCGTGTGCACGGTCTCGTCCGACGGCCTGGTCACATACGTGGGTCCGGGCACCGCCGCGATCACCTGCGGCGAGATAGACGCGCTCAGGAACAGCTGTACCGTGACGGTCAATTGCGTAAAGCCCGTCACTTACGGCGCGCTGGTGGCTGGAGTGGGGGAGACCCCTTCCCCGGCATTGGAAGCCGGCATGCTGCCCGCCGGAGCCAGGTTCGTTTTGAGCGACAGCGACACCTCTTATGTGGGCGCCCGGCCCGTAACGGTAAAGCTGCTGGACAGGTACGACACGGAAGTTGCGCGGTATGATCTGACGCTGGCGGTCATAAATCCCTACGGCATACTGGCGCTGCCCGAAGGCCTTAAGACCATAGAAGCGGGGGCGTTTGAGGGCACATCGTTCGCGACGCTGGTGATACCGTCGGGAGTGACTCAGATAGGCGCGCAGGCGTTTGGGAATATGGAGCCCTCGGTAGTGTTCTGCGCGCAGCCGGCGCTTGTAAGCGGCATGTTCGGCTGGGATACCGTGATAGTCGACGACCCAGCCGCCTACTACCGCTGGGCGAACGATTAAAAAGCTTTATATGCTTCTCCCCGGAAGCGTTTTTCCGGGGAGCTTTTTATATCCAAACCGTAACGCGGCGGGTGTTTACAAACGCCGCCGGCAATGCTATAATATATATTGGGTTAAGATGTAAAGCACAGGAGAGGAGGGCGAAACATGTACGTAGAACCGGCGGTCGTGCGCAGGGAAACGCTTATGGGCGAAGGCGAGGCGAAGGTGATAATAGCCGACGCGCGTGAAGCGCTCAAACGTATGGCGGCGGAACGTCCCGGCAGCGTGTCGCTGATATACATGGATCCTCCTTTCATGACCGGACAGCAGTTTTACGCCCGACTGAGGGTGGGCGAGAGCGGCTGGAAAGGCGGCAAGGGCGAGATACAGCTGCCTTCCTACTCCGACACCATGAACAGGGACGAGTACGCCGCCTTCATGCGGGATGTGCTTTTGCCCTGCCGTGAGCTGCTCGCCGACGACGGGCTTATATTCATACACCTGGACTACCGCGCCGCGGCGCGCGTACGCATACTGGCGGACGAGATATTCGGCGAGAACAATTTCGTAAATGAGATCATCTGGGCTTACGAAAGCGGCGGACGAAGCCGGCGGTTTTTTGCCCGCAAGCACGACGTCATACTTTTGTATTCCAAGACCCAGGACTACGATCTTCACATAGAGGACGCGGCCACGCTTTTAAGGCAGGACCGGAAGAACCACTTGAGCCGGGGCGTAGACGAAGACGGGCGCGCCTACCGCTTTATTGTAAGCGGAGGCAAGACCTACAGGTATTACGAGGACGAGCCAGTTCCGCCTTCCGACGTGTGGACGGACATCAGCCACCTGCAGCAGCGGGATCCCCAGCGGCTGGGTTACGACAACCAGAAGCCGGTGAAACTGCTGGAGAGGATAATCAAGGCGGCTTCCCGCCCGGGAGACACGGTGCTGGATCCCTTCTGCGGCGCGGGGACTGCTCAGGAAGCGGCGGTAAAGGCCGGCCGGCGCTTTATAGGCATAGACACCTGCCCTCTGGCGCTTTCCTACGCGGAAAAGCGCAGGGGAGGCGCGAGCCTTACGCTGGAAGGCGGCGAGGCTTGCGGCGCGCCGGAGTTCGACGTGGATCTTGTACCGGGCATTACCGAGAACCGGATCTACCTGACCCGCTTCAAGGTGGACGACACCGATCTCGCGCCCCTTCCGGAAGGATTCGACGGGCTGGACGGCTGGGCGGCGGGTTATATAAACGGGGACGAATTCGTTGCCTGCGACAGCGAGACCCGTCTTTTCACCAAGCCCGGGCTGGAACTGTGCCTGAGCCTGCCCATAGAGGTCGAGGACCCGGCAGTGCGGCTTACGGACGTGCTGGGCCGCCGCTTCTTCTTCAGGGTCAAGTGAGGGGAAGCCGGTATGCTGTTTAATGTGGGAGACGTGGTAAGGCTTAAAAAGTCCCATCCCTGCGGCGGATACGAATGGACGCTCACCCGCGTGGGGGCGGACATGAAGCTCAGGTGCGATACCTGCGGGCATGTGGTCATGCTGGACAGGCAGGTTTTCGAGAAACGGGTAAAAAAGATAATCAAGAGCGTGCAAGAGGATATAAATGACGAAGAAAAGCAAGAAGGCTAAGCTGAACAAGAAGAAAAGACAGAGAAGAAAGAATATCAAAACGTTCTTTATCTGCCTGCTGGTAGCGCTGATAGCGGCGGCGCTGATAAGGCTTGTGTGGATAGAGACTGTGTATGTGCGCAGCGACGCCATGAGCCCCAGATATGTCAGCGGCGATATAGTGGCGGTCAACAAGCTTATGGACGCCACCAAGGTCGGGCGCGGCGACATCGTGTACGCTTCGTTAAACGGCTACAAGCTCATCCGCCAGGTGGCGGGCGTGGAGGGCGACCTGATAGACGTGCGGGATGACGTGCGCTATCTGGTCAACACCGAAACAGGCGAGGAGATCTGCCTGGGGGACGCCCCAAACCTGAATTACGGCACCATACCCCACGGCGCGTATTTCCTGCTCAGCCTGCGCCTGGACGATGACGCTCCCGACAGCAGGGCGCTGGGCCTGATAACGCGTTCAAATATAATAGGGGAGCCCCAGAGCGTGCTTTGGCCGCCCTCCCGCATGTTCAAACAGTAAAGGAGCCCGTATGGAAGACAAAAACATCAACGATATAAAACCCGAAGCTACCATGGAAAACACGGGCGCGGAAAGCCCGGACACGCAAGATCAGGGCGCGCAGAACTCGATAACCGTCTGGCAGGCGCTGTTCATAAAAAAGAAAGTGCTCAAGACCCTGCCCATATACAAGCAGCACAGGGTGCTGTTCGAGATAAAGGACTGGGCAGTGTCCATAATCTTCGCCCTGGTCGCGGTGTACATACTCAAGACCTTCCTGGTGTGGCCTATCGCGGTGTCCGGTTCCAGCATGAACCCCACGCTGGAAGACAAGGAGCGCGTGCTGGTGACCAGTTACGACGTGAGGTTCGGCTCAAGCCCCAAGCGGGGTGACGTGGTGATATGCCATTACCCGGGCAGGACCAGCAAGTGGCTGGGCATATTCACCGTGAAGACCGACTTCGTCAAGCGGGTGGTCGCGGTAGAGGGCGACACGGTAAAGCGGGTTAACGGCGTGACCTACGTAAACGATTTCGCGCTGGATCCCAGGGCGCAGACCAGCTATTCCGCCACCTACGTCAAGAACGAGGACGGCAGCATAAGCTACTTTATCAATGGAGTGCAGAGATCGCTGACGGATGAGCAGACTTACCGCTATAAGTTCGATTACGAGTACACGCTGGGCGAAGGCGAATACTTCGTGTCGGGAGACAACCGCTACAATTCCCACGACTCCAGAGCGTGGAACGGGCCGGATCTGCCTGCGGAACCTTCAACAAATCAACAGGGTACGGGAGCGGTAGGCCCCATTACCAAGTCCATGATCGCGGGTCACGTCAGGAGCGTGATATTCCCCTTCAAGGACGGCAGGGCGGTAGAAAACGATCCCAATTACCTTTATCCCACCGACAGGTAAGCGTGTATGAAAAAGAGTGATTCCAAGTTCAAACCCTGGGTCAGGATACTGTGCATAGTGCTGGCCGCCGTGCTGGCGCTGGGCTCGGTAGTGGCCATCATGATGGAAATACTGGGCGGGCACGTCCATTAAACGCCGATGAGATTTCTGCGGCCGCTGCTGTGCGCGGCGTTCCTGCTGATGCTCAGTTTCGCGCTGGGCGAGGCGGACAGCTACAACATAAACGCGGTGTACCTGCCCGAGAGCCGGGCGCTCAGGGCTGATGTAGAAGTGACATACACCAACACCACCGGGGAGAGCCTGTCGTACGTGACGTTCGCACTGCCCGCCAACTGTTTCCGCCGTGTTTCCGCGCTGCCCTATGACGCCGCCGCACTTGAAAAGGCGTTCCCCTGGGGCTATACTCCCGCGGGCGCGCAGCTGGAACGCGTGGAGTTTGATTCGTCTCCTGCCAGGTATTCCTTTATACAGGGCGGGGACGTTTATTTTAACGTGAGCGCGCGCATGGAGCCCGGGCAGACGGGCGTGTTCCGCTTTGAGTACACCCTGCTTTTAAGCGACAACCGGGCGTTTCTGGGCTGCGGGGACGACGTAAGGCTGCATCTGTTTTACCCCGTCGCCTGTCCCCGGCAGGATGGGGAGGCGGTCATGTATCCGCTGAGCGTGTGCGTACACGACGTGTTCGCCTGCCCGGCCGATTACGCTCTTACGCTTAAACTGCCCAAGGTCTACACGGCCGCGTGCGGCGGCGCGGTCAGGCGCATGGAGCTGAACGACGCGGCGGTGTACTCCGTGACGCTTGGCGGCGCGAGCTCTCTGAGCCTGGTGCTGAGCAAGCGCTTTTACGAGTACACGGGTGAGAGCGAATGCGGCACCCGCATAAGCGTTTACGGAAACAGCCGTTCCAAATGCACAGATGCGCTCAGACTTGCCCGGGACGCGCTGAACATATACGAAAGCTGGTTCGGCAAGGCAGCTTGGGATATGGCGCTGGCGTTTTCGTCGGACGCGGTGTCCTCGGCGGCTCCGGGGCTTATCCGCCTGGGAAGCGACTGGGAGGAGCTGGAACAGACCGTGTACATGCTTACGGCGCAGCAGTTTTTCGGCCTGTCTGCCTGCACGGATCCATATACCGACCCGTTTTTGCGGGAGGGGATAAGCTTTTATGCGTACCTGCTGGCTCAGGAGCAGACGCGGGGCGAAGGCGCCTTCACAACGCTGCTTAACAAAAAGGTGCTGCCCGCGCTCAAGCATACCGTGCCGGGCTCGGTCACGCCGGACAGCTTCCTCACCCGCTTTCAGAGCGTAAGCGAGTTTGAGACCGTGGTGCGCCTCAGGGGCGCGGCGGTGATGCATGAAATGCGGGAATTGCTGGGCAGGGACGCCTTTATAAAGGCGCTCGGGAACTTTTGCCGGTCGGGCAAAGGCCGGCTCAATACCATAGAAGATCTTGTCAACGCGCTGGACGGGGAGTTTCCCCAGGGCGCGGGCAGCGCGCTCATATCTTTCCTGTACACCATAGACGAGTACGCGCTGTTTGACGGGGAATATCGTTAGGAGGACAATATGCTTGAGCTTCAGGGCATAAGCAGGGTTTACGATACGGGAAGCCAGAAAGTAGAAGCGTTAAAAGGCGTCAGCGTACGGTTCAGACAGAATGAGTTCGTGAGCGTGCTGGGCCCCAGCGGCTGCGGCAAGACCACGCTGCTGAACATAATCGGCGGGCTTGACCGGGCGACGGAGGGCGAGCTTATAATCTCAGGGCGCTCCACCCGCCGTTTCAGGGACCGGGACTGGGACAGCTACCGCAACCACGCCATAGGTTTCGTGTTCCAGAGCTACAACCTTATAGGCCACCAGAGCGTGCTTTCAAACGTGGAGATGGCGCTGACTTTGGCCGGCGTGAGTAAAAAGGAGCGCCGGGAGCGGGCGAAACACGCGCTTGAGCGCGTGGGCCTGGGAGATCAGCTTTCCAAACGCCCCCGGGAGCTTTCCGGCGGGCAGATGCAGAGGGTGGCGATAGCCAGGGCGCTGGTCAACGACCCCAAGATCCTTCTGGCGGATGAGCCTACCGGCGCGCTGGACAGCGAGACGGGCCTGCAGGTGATGGAACTTCTGGCGGAGATCGCAAAAGACAGGCTGGTCATAATGGTCACCCACAACCCGGAGCTGGCGGAAAAGTATTCCACCCGCATCGTACGCCTGTCCGACGGGCGCATAGTGGGGGATACAGACCCGTACGACGGCGCGGACGAACAGGAAGGCAGCCTGTCCACCAGCCGTACGGGCATGAGTTTTCTTACCGCGCTGGGGCTGTCGCTGAACAACCTGCTTACCAAGAAGACCCGCACCATACTGGTGGCGTTCGCGGGCAGCATAGGCATAATCGGCATCGCGCTGATACTGGCCATGTCCACGGGCGTACAGAGGTACATAGACAAGATCGAAAGGGAGACCCTGACTTCATATCCGCTGACGCTGCAGAGCGAAAGCATGGACCTGAACAGCCTGAGCGAGAACATGACCGTGGACGTGGAAGCCGAGCAGCGGGAAGAGGGCCGCATATACTCCGGCAGGATACTGCGCGGCATGCTGGGCTTGATGCTCAACGAAGTTAAGCAGAACGACCTGGCGGCGTTCAAGGAGCATATAGATAGCGATCCCGAATTCGGCAAACTGGTCAGCGGCGTGAGCTACGAGTATTCCAGCCAGCTGAATATCTGGCGGAACACTCCGGAAGGCCCCTTGCAGGTCAACCCATCCACTACTTACGAAGACCTTATGGCGGACGCCCAGAGCACAGACGTGCCCGAATCCTTTGCCCAGATGTATGCCATGGGCACCATGGCCTCCAGTTATTCGTCCAACGCCCAGAGCGTGTTTACCCAGCTGCTGGACAACCGGGAACTGCTCGACAGCCAGTACGACGTGGTGGCGGGCAGGTGGCCCGAGGACAAGACCGAAGTGGTGCTTTTGCTCAACCGCTCGGGCGTGATCAGCGACTACACGCTGTATACCCTGGGCATAAAGAGCCGCAGCGAGCTCAAGCAGCTGGTGAACGACATGATGAACGGCACGGAAGAAAAGGGCGATACCGTCAGCTACAGCTATGAGGAGATAATGGACATTACCTTCCGCGTGGTCATACCTGGCAATTACTATGAGAAGAGCGGCGGCCACTGGGTGAGCGTGCTCGACGACCCTGAAAAGCTGCAGAAAGTCGTGGACGAGGGACTGGAGCTAAAGATAGTGGGCATAGTGATGCCCTCGGAAGGCTCCGTAGTCGGCGCGTCCACCGGCAGGATAGGCTACCTGCCCGAGCTTATGGAATACGCCATCACCATGGCCAACGACAGCGAGATAGTCAAAGACCAGCTGGCCAATCCGGAGATGGACGTTATCCGCGCCATGCCTTTCGAAAAGACCGAGTTCGACATAGATAAAGTAGACCTGACCGGATACGAGACCTTCGTGTCTGGTGTGCGCGTACTGCTGGGCGATGAAAAGCTCAACGAGATCATCCGTTCCGTGGTGCCCACGGTGGGTTCCGGCAAGAGCCTTGAGGAGAACCTGATCTCCTTCGGCGCGGCGGACCTGTCCATACCGGACAAGATCAACATTTATCCCAAGGACTTCGAGAGCAAGGAGCTTATAGGCAAATATATAGATGCGTATAACGAAAGCAACACCGGTGGCGGCAAGACCATCACTTATACTGACTACGTGGGCCTGCTGCTAAGCGGCGTGACCGACATAGTGCAGGCGGTGACTTATGTGCTGGTGGCGTTCGTGGCGGTCAGCCTGTTCGTGTCCAGCATCATGATAGGAGTTATCACCTACATAAGCGTGCTGGAGCGCACCAAGGAGATAGGCATACTCAGGGCGCTGGGCGCGTCCAAGCGGGATATCCGCCGCGTGTTCGACGCCGAGACGCTGATAATCGGCTTTATGGCGGGCATGCTGGGCATACTGGTGAGCCTACTGCTGATACTGCCCATCAACCGGATCATCTACAACCTGGCGGGCATGCACAACATGGCGTACCTGCCTGTGACCAGCTGCGCGGCGCTGGTGCTGATAAGCATGTTCCTGACGCTCATCGCGGGACTGATACCGTCAGGTTTCGCGGCGAGGAGAGACCCGGTAGTGGCGCTGAGGAGTGAATAGAATTAATCGCTGATCCATTTTTGTACCGGTTTAGAAGAGGCTGTTGCTGCAAGGCAACAGCCTCTTAACTTTGAAATAATACAATTACCCCTTGACGTGGTAGGTAAATATTGATATAATTGCGGAAACCAAACGCAAATACTTTTTACAGGAGAATAAGCCATGAAGGAATACCGTTTTGAGACCAAGCAGCTGCACGTGGGGCAGGAAGCCGCCGATCCCGCGACCGACGCCCGCGCGGTGCCCATTTACGCCACCACCAGCTACGTGTTCAAGGATTCCGCCCAGGCGGCGGGCAGATTTGCCCTGACCGAGGGCGGCAACATTTATACCCGCCTTATGAACCCCACCTCCGACGTGTTCGAGAAACGAATCGCCGCGCTGGAAGGCGGCATAGGCGCGCTGGCTACCGCCAGCGGTTCCGCGGCGATCACCTACGCGGTGCAGAATATAGCCACGGCGGGGGACCACATCGTGACCTCCTCAAACCTCTACGGCGGCACGGCGAACCTGTTTGCCAACACCCTGCCGGAGCAGGGGCTGACCGCGACCTTCGTTGATCCTTCCGACCCGGAAAACTTCGAAAAGGCGATACAGCCCAACACCAAACTGCTCTACGCCGAGACGCTTGGCAATCCCAACAGCGACGTGATCGACCTCAGGGCAATCGCGGACATCGCCCACAAACATGGCATCCCCTTCATAGTGGACAACACCTTCGCCACGCCTTACCTGCTCAGGCCCATAGAGTACGGCGCGGATATCGTAGTGCACTCCGCCACCAAGTTCATCGGCGGCCACGGCACCGTGATGGGCGGTGTAGTTGTGGACGCGGGCAAGTTCGACTGGGCGCAGAACGACAAGTTCCCCGGCCTTTCCAAGCCCAACCCCAGCTATCACGGTGTGGTGTTCACCGAAGCGGCGGGCAACGCGGCGTATATCGTAAAAATGCGCACCACCATCATGAGGGACCAGGGCGCCACCATCAGCCCCTTCAACAGCTTCCTGCTGCTGCAGGGCCTGGAGACGCTTTCCCTGCGCGTGGAAAGGCACGTGGAGAACGCCCTCAAGGTCGTGGAATTCCTCAAGAACCATCCCAAGGTGGAAAGGGTGAACCACCCCTCCCTGGCTTCTGGCAGGGCGAAGGAACTTTACGACGAGTACTTCCCCAGGGGCGCCGCGTCCATATTCACCGTGGACATCAAGGGCACCCAGGCGGACGCCCAGAAGTTTACCGAGAGCCTTAAGCTGTTCAGCCTGCTGGCCAACGTGGCGGACGTGAAGAGCCTGGTGATCCATCCCGCTTCCACCACCCACTCCCAGCTGGACGAGGAAGGCCTTAAGGCGGCGGGCATCCGTCCCACCACCGTGCGCCTGTCCATAGGCACAGAGCATATCGACGACATCATCGAGGACCTGGAGCAGGGCCTTGCCGCGATCTGAGGAGGATATTATGGCAAAGATATATAACGGAGTAGACGAGCTTATCGGCTCAACTCCCCTTGTGAGGCTTAACAAGATAGAATCCAAATTCGGCCTGAAGGCCCGGCTGCTTGTGAAACTTGAGTACTTCAATCCCGCCGGTTCCGTGAAGGACAGGGTCGCCAAAGCGATAATCGACGACGCGGAACAGAGCGGTCGTCTGGCTCCCGGCGGCACCATAATCGAGCCTACCAGCGGCAACACGGGCATAGGCTTGGCGGCGGTGGCGGCAGCGAGAGGCTACAAGCTGATCGTGGTGATGCCGGAGACCATGTCAATAGAGCGCAGAAAGCTCATAAAGGCATACGGCGCCGAGCTGGTGCTGACCGAAGGCGCGCTGGGCATGAAGGGCGCGGTAGCCAAGGCGGAAGAACTGAAAGCTGCGACTCCCGGCAGCATAATCGCGGGGCAGTTCGTGAACCCCGCCAATCCCAAGGCGCATCTTGCCACCACCGGCCCGGAGATCTGGAACGACACGGACGGCGAAGTGGACGTGTTCGTGGCGGGCGTCGGCACGGGCGGCACTTTGACAGGCGTGGGCGAGTACCTTAAATCCCGCAAAAGCGGCGTGCAGATAGTGGCGGTGGAACCCGCCGCGTCTCCAATGCTTTCCACGGGCAGGGGCGGCGCCCACAAGATACAGGGCATAGGCGCGGGCTTCGTGCCTGAAGTGCTCAACACGGGCATCTACGACGAGATAATCACCGTCACCAATGAGGACGCGTTCGACACGGGGCGCATGCTGGGCAGGACCGAAGGCGTGCTGTGCGGCATCTCTTCCGGCGCGGCGCTGTGGGCGGCTATAGAGGTGGCAAAACGCCCCGAGAGCGCGGGCAAGACCATAGTGGCGCTGCTGCCGGATACCGGCGACAGGTATCTGTCCACCGCCCTGTTTGAGGAGTAAAATGGAACTGTATCTTGACTGCGCGGCGACTACGAAAATGAGCCGCCGCGCGATTGACGCCATGCTGCCCTATATGGAGGAGGTCTACGGCAACCCGTCCAGCCTTTACTCCAAAGGCCAGGCGGCGAAGGAAGCGCTGGAGAAGGCCCGGGAACGGGTGGCTGCGTGCATCGGATCTACGGCGAGGGAAATATACTTCACTTCCGGCGGCAGCGAGGCGGACAACCAGGCGATCATCTCCGCCGCGGCAAACGGCGCGAAAAAAGACAAAAAGCACATTATCTCCACTGCATTTGAACACCACGCGGTGCTGCACACCCTGAAAAAACTGGAGAAGCAGGGATATGAGGTGACGTACCTGCCCGTGGGCGAAAAGGGCATAGTGAGCTTTTCCGACGTGGAAAACGCGATAAGGAGCGACACCTGCCTGGTCACGGTGATGTACGCCAACAATGAGATCGGCACGATCCAGCCCATACGCGAGATAGGCGGGGTCTGCCGGGCAAAGGGCGTCACGTTCCACACGGACGCGGTGCAGGCGGCAGGTCATATACCAGTTGATGTAGTTAAAGACAATATCGACATGCTCTCAATATCGGCGCACAAGTTCCACGGTCCCAAGGGCGTGGGCGCGCTGTACGTAAGGCAGGGCGTGTTGCTCAACAGCCTGATCGAAGGCGGCGCGCAGGAAAGAGGCAAGCGCGCGGGTACCGAAAACGTGGCGGGCATCATGGGCATGACCGCGGCGCTGGAAGAGGCGGTAAGCGAAATGGATGCCGCGGGGAAGGCGATCGCCTCAAGCCGCGACAGGCTCATCGCGGGCTTAAGGAGCATTCCCTATTCCAGCCTGAACGGAGACGAGCATAAGCGCCTGCCCGGCAACGTTTCCTTCTGTTTCGAGGGCATAGAGGGCGAGAGCCTGCTTTTGATGCTGGACGACCTGGGAATTTCAGCCTCCAGCGGTTCGGCGTGCACCAGCGGGAGCCTGGACCCCAGCCACGTACTGCTGGCGATCGGCAGGGTGCACGAGGTCGCCCACGGGTCGCTCAGGCTCACCACGGACAGGCCGCTGTCCGACGGGGAGATCGCTTACACCGTAAACAGCGTAAAGGGCGTGGTGGAACGCCTGCGCGCCATGTCGCCCCTGTGGCACGACCTGGAAAACGGCAAACGCGCGCACATTTTCAAGGAGTTCGAAAAGTAATATGGCACTGTATTCCGAAAAGGTGATGGATCATTTCCGCAATCCCCGCAACGTGGGGCA
>JAEEGL010377240.1_pt1 | contig 58673 bp, 54 predicted proteins | sample 9134231 | NCBI WGS metagenome assembly JAEEGL01 (sample SAMN16246548, study PRJNA631951) | gut metagenome | biome: gut microbiome; feature: rumen; material: fiber-attached | host: Bos | place: Iran: Karaj | collected 2018-10
GGTCATGATCATTCTGAATGGACAATAATTACTCCTGCTACATCAAGTAGTACTGGTTTAAAGACTAGAACATGCTTGCGATGCGGTAAAGTTGAAGAAGTAATAATCCCAATGGTAGATTATGTTGATTTATCAGTTCTTGAATATGATTATGGTAATAAGACTGTTTATGATGCTGAATCAGAAGATGAACTTGCTATTATTTATAGCAGTGCTATTTTAAATAGAGATGATAAGGTAGTTGTAAATGTTAATTTCTCATATGATAATTTCAATGCGATGTTTGATTGTGTTAAAGCTAAACAAAAGATTCAAACAACATATAGTGCTAGTATCAATATGTTAGGCTCTAAATTAACAATAAATCTTACTTATCCAGCACTACCATCTTTATCAACAAGCAGTGATAATCGTTATAAACAACTTGATAGTTTGAATGCTTATGTGAATACACAAACAAGAGCAAATGATTATAATGATTTCGCAATAGAAAAGCAAGAACATACATATCCTGCTACTACATCTACACAACTTGTATATGTGCTAGAAAGAGCATATAAACCTATATGTAAGAGTGGTTCTGTTGCTGAAAGTATGTATTTGAAAGCCAAACAAATCTTAAGAGAAATTATCAATGATGATATGACTGATTATGAAAAGGTACGTGCAATTCATGATTATTTAGTTATGAATGTAACATATGATAATGAACTTTATGATTTATTATTTGCAGGTGCTGATAATCTAAAATCATATAATGGTTTCTATCTAGAAGGTGTATTTAATGATAAATATGCAGTATGTGAAGGTATCAGTAATGCATTTGTAGTACTTGCTAATATTGAAGGCATACCATGTGTACAAGTCACAGGCTATAGTGCTTTAAACCCTAGTGGTGCAGGACATGCTTGGAATAAGATTTTTGTAGATGGTAAATGGTATGTTATTGATGCAACAAGCGATGGTACTGTATTAAACAATGAATTTGAATTATTATCATATGAATATTTCTTAATTAGTGAAGAAGAGATGAGAACATCTAAGAATCAATATGTTGGTGAAAATTACACAAATATTGAATGTACAACTAATTATGATCCATATGCTAACTTTACTTATGATGGTACTCATACTTATAAAGTAAAATCATTTATTGAACTTAAATCAATCGTAAAAGCATTTGGCGAAATGAGTTCTAAGAGTAAGAGTGTTCAAATATTATTTGATTATGACTTTATTGGTTCAAAATCTAATGAAGTAAGTAAAGCATATAATGCTAATTTAATGTCATCAAGTTTTTCATATTCTGAAAATGGTGATATATTCACAATCATTGAAAACAAATAATTATTAACTATTGATTTAATTTATGTTATAATATCTTAAAAAAGGAGTAAAATTATGATTTTTGAAACTCATTGTCATTTAAACGATGATGCATTTAAAGATGATTTAGATGAAGTTTTATTAAGAGCTAAAAATAATAATGTTACTTCGATGTGTATTATTGCATGGGATAAAGAATCTAGTATTAATGCAATCAATATATGTAAGAAATATCAAGATTGTGGTATTAATTTATATCCAGTTGTAGGTTTACATCCAGAAAATGTGAAGGATGAAGAAGATTTAGAATTAAATTGGTTAGAAGATTTAATCAATAATAATAAAATATGTGCAATCGGTGAAATTGGACTTGATTTATATTGGGATAAAACATATTTAGATAAACAAATTTATTTTTTCAACAAACAAATCCAATTAGCTAAAAAATATGATTTACCAATAATTATTCATTCCCGTGAAGCTACACAATTAACATATGATATTTTAAAAGAACATCAAGATGTTAAAGGAATATATCATTGTTATTCAGGTAGTGTGGAAATGGCTAAATTAATCACAAATTTAGGTTATAAGCTTGGAATTGGTGGAGTCTTAACATTTAAAAACTCACATTTATATGAAGTTGTTGATGCTCTTGACATTACAAGTTTTGTGACTGAAACAGATTGTCCATATTTAACACCTGCTCCTAATCGTGGAAAACGCAATGAACCAGCATATTTGGTTTATATTGTGGAAAAAATGGCAGAAATTAAGAAGATGCAAATTGATGAAATAAGTGATATTTTATATCAAAATGCGAAAGAGATATTGAGGATAAGAGATTATGAAGAAAAGAATTAAATATTTAATTTTATTAATCGCAGCTATATTTAGTTTTGCACTTGTAGGATGCTCAGAAGAAAAAACAATCAATGAAATATATAATGTGTCATACACTGGTACTATTACAATTGAAGGCTTAGAAGATGCAATTCAAGCAGTAATTAAGAGTTCTAAGGATGCAGTTGTAACTGTATGTAATTACACATATTCATTTGGTGGTATTGATTTACAAGGTACTGGTACAGCTATTATCTATGAAGCAAAAGCAGTATTAACTGATGGCAGTATTATGGATGCTAAAGATACTTACACTGATGCAACAAATGTAGATTATTATCAATACAAAGCTATCACAAATCAACATGTTATTGCTGATGCATACAAGGTGAGAGTATGTTTTGGTGAAGAGGAAGAAGAAGTAAGTGAAGAAATCTATGAAAATAAAGAAAAAGATTTAGCTATTATTTCTTTTACATCAAAATTCGTACTTCCTACCTTAGAATTTGGCGATAGTGAGGATTTAAAGGCAGGTACATTTGTAGTCGCAATTGGTTCTCCAAATGGTATCCAATATGAAGATAGTGCTTCATTTGGTATTATTTCTTATGTTAAAAGATATATTATTGAAAAAAGTGGTATTAGAAAAGTAACTAATGAATATATTCAAACTGATTGTGCTCTAAGCCCTGGAAATAGTGGTGGACCACTACTTGATTTAAATGGAAAAGTAATTGGCGTAAACACAATGAAAATATCTGATACAGAAACTGAAGGAATGGGATTTGCGATTCCTAGTAATGTTGTAAAGGAGTTTATTAAATTATATGTGGAAGAAAGTACTAAAGAATAAAATTATTCTTGTACTTTGTTTGGGAATAACACTATTGCTGATGTCAGCATGTGCTGCAAGTAATATCAATGATTTTTATATTAGAACTGTCATTGAAATTGACTTAAGCATGGGTGATTTTTATAATTTTGATGATAAATATCAATCTAATAATGAAGAAGTATTTTCAATTGATGATAATAATATTGGAAAAGCAATATCTTTAGGTGATGCTTCTATCTATAAAAATAATGAAAATAATGTATATTATCTCGTTCACGTAACTAATATGCCGAAATATATTGATGCTGAATGTGATAATATCTTAAAAGTTGGTGAAGAAAGCGAACTAAATGTAGTGGTATCTCCACTAAATGCATCTCAAGATGTTGAATATGAAATCAGTGATCCATCTATTATCAAAATTGAAGATAATAAGATTATAGCCTTAAAAGAAGGATATTGTGATTTAAAAATAAAATCTATTTCTAAACAAAGTATTGAAACATCTGTTTCTATTCTTGTCCAAAATGAAGATGAAACTAGTTATGAAGATAAGGTAGAGTTCAACATTCATAATAATTCTACTGTACCAACTTATGAAAATATTGGTGAAGAATTAAATGGTTTAATTAAAAATGTGGAAAAGAGCTTTGTAGGTATAAACCAATATACTAATTCAGTAATTAGTGATTTTGGTGGAGGACTACTATATAAGCGTAACGCATATTTGAATGATGGTACAAAAATTGATGATATCACAATTGATAAACTAGATAATGTGAAATATTTTGAATATTATCTCATTACAACAAGAAATTTTGGTATTATTGGTGATCGATATACTGTATATTTAGGAGAAGCCTTCCCTACATATAATGCGACTATGATTCAATATGATCCAAAGGTTGATTTATGCTTGTTTAAGTTTGAATGTCCTTTATATTTACCATTAATTAAATTTGGTGATTCAGATGATATCAATCAAGGTGAATTCATTATTTCTATCAATAATAGTAATGGTATAAACTATTTTAGAACAGTAACATATGGTATTATATCTCACACAAAGAGATATGTTGCTACTGACACTGATGGTGATGAAACATCAGATTGGGATTCTGAATTTATTCAACATGATGCTTCAGTAAATAGTGAAGCAGCTAAAAAAGTTGTGTATACTAGTGGTGATATTTACAATTATATCAATGGTGGAGCTTTAATTAATTTAAAAGGTGAATTAATAGGCCTTGATAGTATGAAAATATCTGCCCTTGATTCCACAATCAATAATATGAGTTTATCTATTCCTTCTAATTTAATTTTAGAAATCTTAAAGATGTTGGAAAAAGGTGAACAACCACAAAGACCATTACTTGGAGTGACAATCCTTGATTTATCAAATTATTATAAAAACAAAGATTATTATGATGAATTATATGGTGATATGAATGTGCCTGATGGTCTAGAATATGGTTTCTACATATCTGAGGTTGTTGATGGTGGCGTTGCTGCAATGGCAAACGTTCAAAAAGGCGATATTTTGATTAAATTTAATGATAGTATAACTAAGTATTCATATCAGCTAAGAGCTGAACTTGGTAAATTTATTATTGGTAGTGGTCAAACTGCGACACTTACTGTCATTAGAGCAGGGGAAGAAGTAACATTAACTGTTACTTTTTAGGTGATAACATGAAGAAAAATAGAATTTTTATAATATTATTTATAATTATAGCTTTAATAACACTTTCTGCATGTTCTAATTCTGTATCATTTTCAATAAATAGTGCATACAAGAAATTAGAAATGTATGTTGGTGAATCATATCTTTTATCTACTAATTATGAAGATATTGATGATACTAAAGAAATAACATGGACATCAAGTGATGATAATATCGCATCAGTTAGTAAAGATGGTGAAATACTTGCTAAATCTGCAGGTACTGCATATATTAGTGCTAAATTATCTGATGGTCAAGAGACTAAACTCTATTTGATTATTAAAGAATTACGTTCAATCAAATTAAGTGGTACACAAATGGTAGTAGTAGGTAAAACTGTTACTTTAAACCCTAATATCAGCCTAAAAGATGGTGAAAACATCATCTGGAAGTCTAGTGATACAGCTGTTGCTACTGTATCAAATGGTGTAGTTAGTGGAATTAAACCTGGTTTTGCGAAGATTAGCGCTAAACTATCTAGTGATAATAGTATTTATGATGAAATCAACATTTTAGTAAGATCTGGTGATGGAACTCAAGATGTTGTCATCAATAATATCTATCAAGAAACATATGATTATACTGGTTCAAGTGATTTGACAAGCTTCTCTAATAAATTAATTGAAACTGTTCAAAATGTGAAGGATTCAGTTATTGGTGTCAGCAATTACAAACAATCAAAAACAAGCCTAGCCTTACAAGGAGTTGGTTCTGGTGTTGTAATTAATAAAGAGGACAATACTGATGGTACATATAAATACACAATCCTCACAAATCACCATGTTATTGAGAATTATTACGTAATTAAAATATATATTGGTGGTGAAGTTGATAAAGAATTTGATTGTGAATTTGTGAAATCTAATAAAGCAATTGATTTAGCAATTCTAACATTCAATTATGATAAAGTCTTACCAGTTGTGGAATTTGCAGGTGAAAATGATACTAAGATTGGTGAATTTGTGCTTGCTGTTGGTAATCCTGATGGTTATGATTATTATAATTCAGTAACATTTGGTATTACATCATTTGTAGGTAGAAGCCTAGATAATGAAACTGCTACCTTCATTCAACATGATGCAGCAATTAATCCAGGAAATTCTGGCGGAGCTTTATTTAATATCGATGGTAAATTAATTGGTATTAACACAATTAAGATTGCGAAGGTTACTGTTGAAGGTATGGGCTTTGCGATTGATTTAAAAACTGTAAATGAATTTATCGGATAATGGAAAGACATCTCAAATAATGAGATGTCTTTTATCTTATTATTGAAAATGATTTTATATTGTAAAAACGATAAATTTGTGGTAGAATATGTATAAGAAAAATATTATTAAAGAGGTGTGTTTATGGGCTTAACTGCTGGAATTGTTGGTCTACCTAATGTTGGTAAATCTACCTTATTTAACGCAATCACAAAATCTAATGTGTTATCCGCAAATTATCCATTTGCGACTATTGAACCAAATGTTGGTGTAGTAGAAGTAAAAGATAAAAGATTAGATGAAATTGTGAAAATTGTGAATCCTAAATCTGTTGTTTATACAACATTTTCTTTCACTGATATTGCAGGTCTTGTAAAAGGTGCTAGTAAGGGTGAAGGTTTAGGTAACCAATTCTTATCACATATTAGAGAAGTAGACGCTATTTGTCATGTGGTTAGATGCTTTGATGGCGATGTTATCCATGTTAATGGTAAAGTTGATCCTGTCGATGATATGGAAACTATCAATATGGAACTTGCTTTTGCGGATTTAGATGTCATTGAAAAGCGAATTCCTAAGGTTGAAAAGAAGGCTCAACTTAAAACTGATGAAGATTCAGTTAAGGAATATAATGTGCTTATTAAATTAAAGGAAGCACTAGAAGCAGGAAAAATGGCATCATCAGTTTCATTAAGTGAAGAAGAAAAGAAAATTGTTGCTGGCATGAGTTTTCTTACAATGAAGCCTATGCTTTATGTGTTAAATGTAAGTGAAGCAGATATCGAAAATCACATTGAAAATGATTATGTTAAAAAAGCAAAAGCTTATGCAGAAACACAAGGCGCTGATACAATTGTGTTAAGCGCAAAGATGGAAGAAGATTTAAGCCAATTAGAAGACGATGAAAAAGAAATGTTTTTGAATGACATGGGTCTTGAAGAAAGTGGTCTTGATGTTTTAATTAAAAAAGCATATTCAATGTTAGGACTTCAAACATTCTTCACAGAAGGTGAAAAGGAATGTCGTGCTTGGACATTCAAAAAAGGAATGAAGGCACCTCAATGTGCTGGTGTTATTCATACTGATTTTGAAAAAGGCTTTATCAAAGCTGAAGTTATGACATATGATGATTTCATCAAATATGGTTCACAGGCTAAGGTAAGAGATGCTGGTAAGTTAAGACTAGAAGGAAAAGATTATGTTTTCCAAGATGGTGATATTACTGTCTTTAGATTTAACGTAACTAAATAAGAATATGAAAATTGAAGAAAAATTAGTAAGAAAATTAGAAGAATTAGGATATCATATTTCCTTTGCGGAAAGTATGACCGGGGGAATGTTAGCATCTACTATCATCAATGTGAGTGGTTCTAGTAATGTTATTGAAAAAAGCTTTGTAACTTACAGTAATAATGCGAAACATGATATCTTGAATGTTAATTTTGATACAATAAAAAAATATGATGTTGTAAGTAAAGAAGTAGTGAAAGAAATGGCAAATGGCCTTTATATGATTACATATTCTGATATTTGTGTATCTGTTAGTGGTTATGCAGAAGGATATTTAGAAAATAAAGGTAAGGTATGCTATGCTATTAAATACAAAAACAAGGTTCATACTTACGAGATGATCATTGAAGGAAGTAGAAATGTTGTGAGAAGAAAAGCTTGCACTATCATACTTAATGAAATATATAAACTTATTTAAAGGAGTTTTATGATGGACGATAAAGAAAAAGATATTAAACAAGAAGAAAAGAATGAAACTTCATCATTAAAAGAAAGAATGCAGAAAGTTATCAATGCATCAAAGAAATTAGATGATGATCTAACAGCTGAAGATCCTAAAAAAGCAGCAATGAAAGAAAAATTAGCAAAGGCTTCTAAGGATTTTGAAGATGAAAACATTGATGAAATAGATAATGAAAAAGCAGAAATGAGTGATGAAGAAATCTTAGAAAAACGTAAAGCTGAATATTATGCTAAAAAGAATGAAGATAAGAAAAAACAATTAGCAGAAATGAAAGCTAAACTTAATGCTGTTATGAATGAAACATTAGGTGAAGAAGAGCAAGCAACTGAGGAAGTTCTTGAAGAACAAACATCTGAAGATGTTCCTGAAGAAGAAAAGCAAGCAGAAAGTGAAGAAATTGCTCCTGTAAATGAAGAAGTTCAAGAAATTAAGGCTACATCAGAAGAACAAGAAGCAAGTGAAGAAGCACAAACAGAAGCTGGTAAAGAAGAAACAGTTGAAGAAGCTGCTAATAAGGATATTGAAGTAAGCTCTGCTATTGTAAGTGGTATTGTAAACGAATATCGAAATGAAGAAAAAGCAGAAGTCCAGGAAGAAAAAGAAGATTATAGTGAAATAACTAAAGACATTAAAGAAGAACTTCCTGAATTGAAAGAAGAAAAAGTTAAGAATAAGAACCATATTGGCAAACGTATTTTAGATTTTGTAATCAAAACAATGAATGGTATGGCTCATGGCTTATTTGCAACTTTAATTATCGGTACAATTATTTCCACAATTGGTGGTTTATTTGCAGATGGTAGTCAAGCAGAAACAATCCTTACAAACATCGGTACAATTTTAAAGAATCTAACTGGAGTAGGTATTGGTTTAGGTATAGCATGGAGTCTAGGCTTTAAGGACTTAAAACTTATCTCTTTAGGTGCTGCTGGTGGCCTTGCTGCATATTTCTGTTCATCTGCTAGTGTTACAGAATTTGGTTCATTTGCGTTCCAAATTGGTGATCCTTTAACTATTTATCTAATTGTAATTGTAGTTGCAATTTTAATGAGAATAGTATTTGTGAAGAATACACCTGTTGATATCATTATTGTTCCATTATTTGCATCATTACTTGCTGCAAGCCTAACTTTACTTGTAAGTAAATATACAGTATTCTTAACTACAGCTGTTGGTAAATTCATTGGTATTGCTACTGAATATCAACCAATTCTAATGGGTATCATCATTGCAGTAGTAATGGGTATGGCCTTAACTGCACCTATTTCATCAGCTGCAATTGCGGCAACAATCTTTACTGAAGCTGCTCTTTCTGCAAATGCGTATGTTGCTATTGCTGGTGGTGCTGCCTTAATTGGTTGCTGCACACAAATGTTGGGATTCGCAATTCAATCAAGAAAAGACAATGGAATAGGAACTGTAATTGCTATTGGAATTGGAACTAGTATGCTTCAATTCAAAAATATCTTAAAGAAACCAATTATTTGGTTACCTACTATTATAGCATCAGCAATTCTAGGTCCTATTTCTACAACATTAATCCAAATGAAGTGTATGGGAACAGCTGCTGGTATGGGAACTAGTGGTCTAGTTGGTCAAATTGGTTTCATTGCATCTTATGGTAGTTTAGACTTGAATGCATGGCTAATCTTAATCGGTTTCCAAATCCTTGCTCCATTAGCATTAGTTTTCTTACTTGATTTATTATTTAGAAAACTAAAATGGATTAAAGAAGGAGATTTAAAATTATAATTTAAAAAGGGACTTTGTCCCTTTTTTACTATTGTCATTTAAAATTAGATTTTGATCTAAGAAAGAAAAAAATTTATATTTTATCTGCTAATATAAGTAATATTTTTATTGACAAATAATTTCCCTTAATATATAATTATGTTAGGAGGCTTGTGTATATAAAAAAGTAAAAATAATGTATTTAAATACATAATATTACAACCTTTAACTACACATTTGTGTATTATATGAAACGAACAATATATCATGGTAGTGAATTCATTATAGAAAAGCCAATACATTTAAAAGGAAATGTTCATAATGATTATGGATTGGGCTTTTATTGTTGTACAAGTGCAATACTTGCAAAAGAGTGGGCATCAAAAAGAAGTGGGCATGGATATGTAAATAAATATGAAATAAGAGATGATAGATTAAAAATTCTTGATCTTACGAAACCGCCTTTTGATAATGTTTTATATTGGATAAGTCTATTGATGCATAATAGAGAAATATCTAGTGATTTACGAAACCTTTATCCTAGAGAACTTAAGTACCTAGAAGATAATTATCTAATTGACATTACTAAATATGATATTATTATTGGCTATCGCGCTGATGATAGTTATTTTCACTTTCCTGAGGCCTTTGTAAGAAGTGAGATCACATTTGATTCTCTAAACACAATCTTTCAAGCTGGCAATCTCGGGAAACAATATGTAATTTTATCTAAAAGAGCTTTTAATTTAATTAAATTTATAAGCTTTCAAGAAACATTTTTAGATAGTAAAGAAGATTATTATAAAAGAAGAAAAAATGCTGATAAAGTGTTTGCTGACTTACTAATAAAAGATAGATACAGTAATGCAAAAAGATTAAAGGATATGGTGATGGATGATGAATGAATATGAATTAAGTAAAATAAGAGAGATATTTTCAAGACTATTTGTGCTTGCAATTAAACATAAAATGAATCTAAAATCATTTACTTTCCTGCTTGAAAAAAGCACATTTATAAATAAAATAGAGAAGAATATTTATGATGAATATTTTGATAAACCAATAGAAGAAATATTTAATGCTATTACTGGTTTATTAATTGAAAATGATGATAGTTATGGAATTTATAATGATGCTTATTGGGCTGGATATAGTTATTTTAACCTATATATATTTCTTCACAAGAATTTTGCTTATTTATTTTTAAAACTGCCTCTTGATAAGATGTTAGACATATATTCAATCTTTCATGAAATGGATGTATCAGCATTAATAGACTATTTTAATGAATTAGAGACCAAACAAACAATTCTAAGAATTTTATGCACAAATAAGCATTGTTCATTAAGGGATATTAATATCGCAACTTCTATTAATATTAATACTCTTATGAAATATAATGCTTGCGATGAGGCCTTATATAATGGCTCATTTCAAAATATAATTAAACTAGCATTATATTTTGATGTGCCGATAAGTCTTTTTATGAAAGAAAATTATGATTTTATAATTCAAGAACAAGTAAGCTAAAATATATTTAATTTAGTAAATATGACAAGGAGGATAAAAATGGGTAAAAATTTTGTTGAAAAGAAAATATCTTCTGAAACAATCTATAAAGGAAAGATATTAGATTTAGAAGTAGATAAAGTAAAATGTCCAAATGATAATGTTACCACACGTGAAGTAATTAGACATTGTAAGGCTGTATGTGTACTAGCTGAATATGAAAATGAATTCATATTAGAAAGACAATATCGATATCCATATAATGAAGTATTATGGGAACTACCTGCAGGTAAAGTAGATCCAGGTGAGGATTTAGTACATGCAGCTTTAAGAGAACTTGAAGAAGAAACAGGATTTCATGCCAATAGCATTACATATTTAGGTAAAATGTATCCAAGTTGTGCATATACTGATGAAGAAATATATTTATATTATGCATCTGATTTAGTAAAAACACACACAAACTTAGATCCAAATGAAATAATAGATGTTTATTTTAAACCACTAGATGAAATAAATGAAATGGTTATTAATAATGTAATTGTAGATGCTAAAAGTATATGTGCCTTGCATTTATATATGTTAAACATAAAAAAATAAGAATGGATTATATGGTAATTTAAAATAAGTGGTTGTTTTCAAAAATGAGCTTTCAAATTATCGGTTGATGAAAGACAGGTACTTTAACATAAAAAGTACTTGTCTATTTTTATTGGCATCATTATAGAGATATAATTATATTTTTTTATCGCACCGTGAAGCTGTTACATCCAATCTTGAAAATCTACTAAAATTTAGAAGCAATTGGTGTTAAATCTAAATTTTTAACAACATCATAATTATATCTTTGTCAATTTTTTTTAAATGTTTGATTTTCTCCAGAAAGTATTGTATAATGATACTAGGTGGTGAAAATATGATAAAAACTACACAATTTTTATTGGAAGAATTAAAAGAATATAAGAACCCAAAGACAAAAATCCAAAGGTTAGTTTCTAAAGGAGAATTATACCCGATAATTCAAGGCTTATATGAAACTAATAAAAATGTAAATCCTTTTAATTTGGCTGAAGTTATATATTCTCCTTCTTATATTTCTTTTGAAACAGCACTTAGTTTTTATGAATTAATACCAGAAAGAGTATATCAAATAACCAGTGCTACATTTAATAAAAGAAGAAGAAAGGAATATAATACTTCTTTTGGTACATATACTTATCAAGATATACCTAAAAATGTTTACCCATATGGTATTAAATTTGTATGTGTAGAAGAAGGATATACATATAAAATCGCATGTAAGGAAAAAGCATTTTTAGATAAACTTTATGCAAGCGTACCAATTGCTAATGCTAAAGACATGAGGGATTATATATTTGATGATTTGAGAATTAATCCATTCGTTTTAGATAGTTTTGATAAAGAATTCATATATAGTATATATAGTTTATATAATTCGCGAAACATTGATCTTTTTGTAAATATGCTAAAGAGGGGAAAATTATATGATAAATGATCTTTTTTATAATCAAATAAGAAAATATAATACTAGTAGTATTGAAGCAATTAAAAATGCTATGAAAGAGGCATTGCAAAATATAATCCTAGTTGGTATTAGTAAAAGTGATTTTTTCAAGTATTGTGCTTTTTATGGAGAAACTTCCCTTAGAGTTTTTCAAAATCTACCTAGATTTTCTGAAGATTTAGATTTTACACTTGTAGAGAACAAAGACGATTTTAAGTTGAGTGATTATACAAAATATATAGAAATAGAACTAAATAGTTTGGGGCTTGAATATAAAATTAACACTAAAGAGAAAAATAGAGATACTTCTGTAGAAAGCATATTTTTCAATTTTAATCTAAAATCATTATTCAGTATTAGTTTTAAAGAATATGAAAATCAGATTATTGATAATGAATTATTATCAATAAAAATAGAAGTAGAAAAGAAATACTTTGATGGAGGCATAACAGAACAAAAACTTTTAACATATCCATCTTTTGCGCAAATTAGAACATTTTCTATTGAAACATTATTTGCATCTAAGCTTATAGCTATTTTAAATAGAAAGTTGAAAACAAGAGTAAAAGGGAGAGATTATTACGATTACTTATTCTACATTTCTTTAGGAACAAAAGTAAATTTACTATTTCTTGAAAATGGTTTAAAAAAATTTGGATATTTAGAATGCAATGAAAAATTGTCATTAGAAGGATTAAAAAAAGACTTAATAGACAAATTTGAATCAGTTGACTTTAATAGTGCATTAAACGATGTTAAGAAATTTGTTGACGCTAATGATCAAATAACTAAATCATTTAATAAAGATATTTTTATAAGTTCTGTTGATTTAATTAAGGCCTTTTAGCAATATTCGAAGCTTATAAATATGACTTCATTACCTTTGTAATGTAAGTCTTTTTTTACTTAAATCTATGATAAAAATGTTCAATTTTTCATTGAAATAATAAGGCTTTTATGATATAATATTTAAGGTTGTAAATAGAAAAAAATGGAGGACCTTTATGGCAGAAAATAATTATATTAATGATCAATTATTAGCACAAATTGGGGAAGAACAAAACGTATCAATTCCTCAAATAAAAGCTGTTTTAAAACTAATTGAAGATGGAGCAACTGTTCCATTCATTGCTCGTTATCGTAAAGAAGTGACAGGGGGATTAGATGAAGACCAAATTAGAGCTATTTATCAAGCTTGGGAATATGGTCAAAAATTAGCAGAAAGAAAAGAAGATGTAATCAGATTAATCAATGAAAAAGGTAAATTAACTGCTGAATTACATGCACAAATCGTTGCTTGTACAAAGCTTTCTGAACTTGAAGATATTTATCGTCCATATAAGGAAAAGAAGAAAACAAGAGCAACTGATGCTAAGAATAAAGGATTAGAACCTTTAGCTGATTATTTAATGAGCTTTCCAAAAGAAGGTAATGTTGAAGAAGAAGCTGCTAAATATGTAACTGTCATTACTGAAGAAAACAAGGATAACGAAAATAATGTTAAAAACGTTAAAGAAGCTATTCAAGGTGCTGAAGATATTATTGCGGAAGCAGTTAGTGATGAGGCTAGATATCGTAAATGGTTAAGATCATTCTATGAAAGAAAAGCTTTACTTGCATCAGAAGTCAAGGATGAAGCAAAAGATGCTGAAAAAAGAACTTATGAAATGTATTATAATTATGAAGAACCAATTTCAGAAATTAAATCACATCGTGTTCTTGCTTTAAACCGTGGTGAAGAAGAAAAAGTTTTAAGAGTTTTCATCAAAGAAGATACTGAAAGAGTATATAGTTTCTTAAATAAGAGAGTAATTGGTGAAGAAAATTATAATTCTGTTACAGCTCCTTATGTAATGGAAGCTATTCAAGATGCATATAAGAGATTAATTAAATCATCAATTGAAAGAGAAGTAAGAAATGAATTAACTGAAAAAGCTGAAAATCAATCAATTCATGTATTCTCTGAAAACTTAAAGAAATATTTATTAACACCTCCAATGAAAGGTAAAGTAGTTTTAGGTATTGACCCTGCATTTAGAACAGGATGTAAAGTTGCTGTTGTTGATGCAACTGGTAAGTTCTTAGAAAAGGGTGTAATTTATCAAAACCAAAAATTCCCTGGTGAAAATGTACCTGAGGCTAGAATTAAAGAAGCTAAGATCATTATTGAAACATTAATATTAAGATATGGTTGTGAAGTAGTTGCTATGGGTAATGGAACAGCATCACGTGAAACTGAAGCATTCGTTGCTGAAACATTAAAAGAAATGCAACCAAAATTAGATGCATTAAAGATGAAGGTTCAATACGTGATTGTTAATGAAGCTGGTGCATCTGTATATTCTGCTGATAAAATTGCTCAAGAAGAATTTCCTGATTTCTCAGTTGAACAAAGATCTGCAATTTCTATTGCAAGAAGATTGCAAGACCCACTATCTGAACTTGTTAAAATTAATCCAAAATCAATTGGTGTTGGTCAATATCAATACGATGTAGACCAAAAGAAATTAGCTGAAAGCTTAGATTTCGTTGTTGAAGAAGCAGTAAACAGTGTTGGTGTTAATGTAAACTCTGCATCAATTTATCTACTTCAAAGAGTATCAGGTTTAAATACTAAGACTGCAAAAGCAATCGTAGCTTATCGTGATGAACATGGAGCTTTCAAAAATAGAAAGGAACTTGCTGAAGTTAAAGGTTTATCTGATAAAGTATATGAACAAGCAATCGGTTTCTTACGTATTCCAGAAGGTGATGAAAAGTTAGATATGACAGCAATTCACCCTGAAAGCTATGATGTTGCTAATAAGATTTTTGAAAAGATGAATATGTCTAAGGATAAAATCGGTAGTGATGAATTAAAAGAACAAGTTAAGAAATTAAATAAAAAAGAATTAATGAAAGAGTTAAATGTTGGTGAATATACATATGATGATATCATTGATGCATTAGAAGCACCACTTCGTGACCCACGTGATTCTTTCGCAAAACCAATTTTAAAGAGTGATGTTTTAAGTCTAGATGATGTACAAGTAGGTATGGAACTACAAGGTACAGTTAGAAATGTAGTAGACTTCGGTGTATTTGTAGACTGTGGTGTACATGAAGATGGTTTAATTCACATTTCAAAGCTTAAAAAAGGTTATATTAAACATCCACTTGATGTTGTTAAAGTTGGAGATATTGTTAAAGTATGGGTTATTTCTGTCAATAAACAAAAAGGACGTCTAGAACTTACAATGATTGATCCAAATCAAAAATAATAATATAAGCATTACTAAATACTTTCTTGTATTTATTAATGCTTTTTTTATTGCTATTAAAATATCTTTTTGATACAATATAATTATAAAATGATAAAACTCAATTACGTACGCTTCTTAATTAGGTGTTTTAAAATATCGTTGCATTTTATATAAGAGAGTTTTATTTTAAAATGAGGTGCCTTATGAAAAATATCATCATTTTATATTTGCTTTTGTTTTTTATGCTATTTATTAGTTGCGTAGGAGAAAAACAACCGATTCAATTAGAATTCAAGATTCAAGATATTGTTGTTGACATTCAAGTCAAAAGGGGAACGAGATTATCTAAAGAAACAATTCCTTATTTAAAAAACTTAAAAACAAAAGAATTATTCATGGATGAAAATAAACTTATTAAATATAATGGTGAAAGGATTAATAGTGATTTAACGATTTTTGTTGAACTAGAGATAGAAGAAAGCAGATATAATAATTTAACTGATGATCAAACATTTGATCTAATTAAAGATGATTACCTTAATCAGTTCAGTAGAGCCTATAATCAGAATTATACTATAGATGATATCACTATTTATGCTTATTATGGTAATTATAATGGAGCATACGTGGTTTGGATTATAGAAAATGGTGAGGGCATGGGATGGTTTACTATGACTGAATACAATATTGGTGGCGTTGAACTTGTATTTCCAACAACTTCGCAACCATATGTATGGTATAAAGGATACTTTTATCATTTAGAAACCGCCTATAGCAAAGGCTTGCTAACGCAAGATAATATCAAATCCATTTCAAGCATTTTACAGGGAAATAAGGAAAAGTAAATAATATATAAAAAATAATAATGCTTGCTTCAATAATAATCGTGTTATTCATTGTATTGAATGTAATAGGCCTTAAAGCTGATAGTAATTATGGCCTAAATACGAATTCAAATAACTATATTTATAATCAATATGACAATATTGAAAAATTAGAAAAAGAAATAAACAATGATAATGATATTGATTCTATTTTAGTAAAAGTTGAAAAAGATAAAGATTATACAATTAATTACTTTGCAGATTTTATATTGGAAGTTATAGTTAATAAATAACTATAACTTTTTTTGTAGTCGTTTTCATTTGGTTTTTTCTACACAAATTATACATGGCTTTACTTTTTTTCATATTTTTAGTATAATAATATATAATAATATGATAAAAGGGGGCTTTTACATATGTATAATAAAGATATGGAAAAATTAGGTAAACAAGCATCTGCTATTAGAACATTATTTGAATATGGAAAAGCTAAGAAAAAAGAAATAGGTGATGATAAAGTTTACGATTTTAGTATCGGTAATCCTAGTGTAGCATCTCCTAGTATTGTCAATTCAACATTAATTAAATTAATTAATGAAAAAGATTCTACTAAACTACATGGATATACATCTGCATCAGGTGATGATAATACTAAAAAAGCTATCGAAGAATACTTAAACAAAACATATAATGCTGATGTATGTTATAAAGATATTTATATGACATGTGGTGCTGCTGCATCCCTTGCAATTACTTTTAATGCAATATTAAATAAAGATGAAGAAGTAATAGTATTTGCACCTTTTTTTCCTGAATACAAAGTATTTGTGGAAAAAGCTGGTGGAATTATTGATATTGTTAAAAGTGATAAAGATTTTCAAATAGATTTTGATGATTTAAACAAACATATAAATAAAAACACTAAAATTGTTATTATTAATTCTCCTAATAATCCTACTGGTGTTATTTACACAGAAGAAAACATTATAAAGCTTGCTAAATTATTAGAAGAAAAAGCAAAATTATATAATCATCCAATATATTTAGTATCAGATGAACCATATAGAGAATTAATATATACTGATACTTTATATCCATTTATTACAAGATATTATAAAAATAGTATTGTATGTTATTCATTTTCTAAATCATTATCACTTCCAGGTGAACGTATAGGATACATTTTACTATCTAGTGATATGGATAATAAAGAAAATGTGTTTAATGCAGTACGTGGTGCTGGAAGAAGCTTAGGCTATGTTTGTGCACCAGCTCTTTTCCAACAAATGGTACCATATTGTTTGGGATATACTAGTGATTTAAATGAATATAAAAAGAATTTAAAAGATTTAAAAGAAATGTTGGAAGAAATAGGCTATGAAATAATAAAGCCTGAAGGTGCTTTTTACATGTTTGTGAAGGCACTTGAAGAAGATGCTAATGGTTTTTCGGAAAATGCGAAAAAATTTAATTTATTATTAGTTCCATCTGACTCATTTGGAGTAAAAGGTTATGTAAGAATCGCATATTGTGTATCTAATAATCAAATTAAAGCATCTAAAACTGCTTTTGAAAATTTATATAAGTTCTATCAAGAGGAAAAATAATATGAAAGATATTAAAGATGTAAGAATTGAAATAAATAAAATTGATAAAGATATGGCTGAATTATTTGAAAAAAGAATGGATTTAGCTAAAGAGATTGCATTGTATAAAAAAGAAAGAAGTCTTGCTATTTATGATGAGATAAGAGAAAATGAAATCATCAATAAAAATAAAGAATATATTAAAGATGATGAAATCAAAGAATATTATGTTAATTTCATTAGAGATACAATGAATATTTCTAAATCTTATCAAGAAAAAATCGTAAATGGAATAAAAGTAGCATATTCTGGTGTTGCTGGTGCTTTCGCCTATGTTGCTTGTAAAAAATTATTTCCAAATGCTGAATATATTTCATGTTCAAGCTTTGCATCTGCTTATAAGAAGGTAGAAGATGGAATATGTGATACATGTATTCTACCACTAGAGAATAGTTTTGCAGGTGATGTTGGTGATGTAATGGATTTAGTATTCAATGGTTCTTTATATATCAATAGAATGTATGAGCTTGAAATAAGTCATAATTTGATTGCAAAAAAAGGTGTGAAATTAGAAAATATTAAAACAGTTATCTCACATCCACAAGCTTTAGAACAATGTAAAGATTATATTGAAGCTCACCATTTTAACACAATCGTGTGCGCAAATACTGCCCTTGCTGCTAAAGAAGTACAAGAATCAAATGATAATAGTATTGCAGCAATTGCATCAATTGATACTGCAGATTTATATGATTTAGATGTTTTAGAAGAATCTATCAATACTTCCAAAACAAATACAACAAGATTTGGTGTATTTTCAAGAGTACTAGCTAAATCTAATCAATTAAATAAAATGGGAGAACACTTCATTTTAGTATTTACAGTTAAAAATGAAGCCGGTGCTCTTGCAAAAACATTAAATATTATTGGTTCACATGGTTTTAATATGCGTAATTTAAGATCAAGACCAATGAAGGGTCTAATGTGGAATTATTATTTCTTCTTAGAACTTGAAGGAAATATCAATACTGAAGATGGAAATGATATGTTAAAAGAATTACAAGGAGTTTGCGATAAACTAAAATTAGTAGGAACATACTTCTTAAAATAGAGGTGAATTATGAATCTATGTGTGTCTACACAGACTAAAAAGTATAATATCACAATTGAAAGAGGAATCTTATCAAAAATATCTGATTTAATCAATTTAAAAAGAAAATGTTTGATTGTGACTGATGATAATATTCCTACATCTTATATTGATACTATAAAAAATCAATGTGATAATCCTTATGTTTATGTAATAAAACATGGAGAAAACAGCAAAAACATTAAATATTTTGAAAAAATACTAAAATATTTAGTTGAAAATAATTTCACAAGAACTGATTGTGTGATTGCTTTAGGTGGAGGAGTAGTAGGTGATTTAGCTGGCTTTGTAGCAGCAAGTTATATGAGAGGAATTGAATTTTATAATATTCCAACTACTTTACTTGCAATGGTGGATTCTTCCATTGGTGGTAAAACTGCGATTGATTTTAATGGTATTAAGAATATCGTTGGTGCTTTTTATCAACCATCAGCTGTTATAATTGATCCTAATACTTTAAATTCTTTAAAGAAACGTCAAATTCATGCTGGTTTAGTAGAAGCAATCAAAATGGCACTATGCTTTGATAAAGATTTATTTTATACTATTTATGAATCAAAAGATTTAAATAAAGATCTTGATGAAATCATATATCGTAGCTTACTTATTAAAAGAAGTGTAGTAGAAGCTGATGAAAAAGAAAATAATTTAAGAAAATCATTAAACTTTGGTCACACAATTGGTCATGTAATAGAGGCTAAATATGCACCTAAATATTTACATGGTGAGGCTGTTGCTATGGGAATGTTGTATTTTTCTAGTAAAGAAATTAAAGATAAAATCTTATATTTAATAAAAAAATACCATTTACCATCACCAGTAGATTTAAAATATGACGATGCAATAGAATTGTTGAAACATGATAAAAAAGCATCAAATGATTCAATATCCATCATTTATGTAAATGAAGTAGGAAAATACGAAATGAGAAAAGAAAAAATTGAAGATTTAGTGAAATATTTCTAATAGAGGTGAAATATGCAAAATAAATTTGGTGATAATATAAATATCACGATCTTTGGAGAAAGCCATGGAGAAAAAATTGGTGCTTTAATTGAAGGAATTGAGGCTGGAATTAAAGTAGATGATAATTTTATTCAAGAATTGCTTTCTAAAAGAAGACCAAGAGGTATTGGTGAAACCCAAAGAATTGAAACTGATAAATATGAAATAATTAGTGGTGTTTTTAATTCTTATACAACAGGTGCACCTGTTTGTATATTAATTAAGAATACCAATACCAAATCAAGTGATTATGAATATTTAAAGAACCATCCTCGTCCAAATCATGCTGATTATGTTGCGAGAATGAAATTTAATGGCTACAATGATTATCGTGGTGGTGGTGCCTTTTCAGGTAGGCTAACAGCTGCCATTGTTGCATCAGCTGGTCTAATTATCCCTAAACTTGAAGAAAAGGGTATATATATTGCAACTCATATTAAAGAAGTACAAGGAATAAATGATTTAGATTTAGTAAATGAACTTGATAATAATAAAATAAAATCATATATAGATATAATCAATAATAAGTCTTTTCCAACAATTTCCACTTGTGATATAGAGATGCAATCAAAAATTGAAGAGACTGCAAAAAATGGTGATTCTATTGGTGGCATATGTCAAACAGTGATTTTAGGTTTACCAGTAGGTACTGGAGATCCATATTTTTCATCAATTGAATCAAAAATTAGTGAAGCTATTTTTGGAATTGGTGCTATTAAAGGAATTGAATTTGGATTAGGTTTTGATTTTAAGAATCATTATGGTTCTGAAGTATTAGATGAATACATCATCAAAGATAAGAAAATATCCACAAATCATAACTATAATGGTGGTATTAATGGTGGAATTGCTAATGGCATGCCAATTGTGTTTAACACAGCCATTAAACCAACACCTACAATTAAAAAAGAAGTTAATACTGTCAATTTAGACACAATGAAAGAAGAAAAGATGACAGTGCAAGGAAGACATGATCCCGCAATTATTAGAAGAATTGCACCGGTAATTACATCGATGACAGCTCTTGTCATCTATGATTTAATAAAAGAAAAGAAATAGGAGAATAATTTATGGAATATGGCTTAATAGGTTATCCTTTACAACATAGTTTTTCTAAAGAAATTCATGAATTAATAAAAGAATATTTACATAATGATAATTATAATTATGAATTATGTGAATTAGAAGAAGCTAATTTAATATCTTTTTTCAAAGAAAAGAACTTTAAAGCTATTAATGTTACTATTCCGTATAAAGAAAAAGTCCTTAAATATTTAAATTATATTGATGATAATGCGAAAAGAATTGGTGCAGTTAATACTATTGTGAATAATGATGGTAAATTATCTGGCTATAATACTGATTATTATGGCTTATTATCATTAATTAAAAAACATAATATTGAGATAAAAGATAAAAAAGTATTAATCTTAGGTACTGGTGGAACATCAAAAACTGCATATTCTGTTGTATCTGATTTATCTGCTTTTAAAATAATGAAGGCATCAAGAAAAATTGATATTAATACCTACACATATGATGAAATATATGAAGAATTTAGTGATGTAAATGTTATTATTAACACAACACCAGTTGGAATGTTTCCAAATAATGATGATGCTTTAATTGATTTTGATAAATTAAATAAAATAGATGCATTTATTGATGTTATCTATAATCCCCTTCATACAAAAATGGCAATTTCAGCTAAAAACAAAGGAATAATTGCAGTAAATGGGCTTTATATGCTAATTAGCCAAGCAGTTTATGCATATAAATATTTCTTATCACTTGATATAAGTGATGAAGAAATATGTGCTTTATGTGATAAAATATATGATAAAATTTATCAAGATAAGTTGAATATTGTTCTTATTGGTATGCCATCATCTGGTAAAACTAGTATTGGTAAGGAATTATCACTTAAATTAAATAAAGAATTTATTGATACTGATGAAGAAATTGAAAAGAAAATAAAAATGAGTATCAAAGATTATATTGAAAAATTTGGTGAGGCAGAATTTAGAAAAGTGGAAACAGAAGTAGTAAAAGAAGCAAGTAAACGCCAAGGCTTTATAATAGCTACTGGTGGAGGCGTAATATTAAATAAAGATAATATTACAGCATTAAACCAAAATTCAATTATTTATTTTTTAAATAGATCACTAGATAAACTAATTAGTACTAAATCACGTCCTTTATCAAGCACAAAAGAAGCACTTGAGAAGCGATATAATGAAAGAATAGATTTATATTTAGCTTATGCTGATAAAGTAATTGAAGCAAATGGCACTGTCAAACAAGTCACAAAGCAGATTTTGGAGGATTTTTATGGCTAAAATATTAATAATAAATGGTCCAAATATTAATATGCTAGGTATTAGAGAAAAAGAAATATATGGAGCTAATACCTATCAAGATTTATTAAATTTAATAAGTGATTACGCAAAAAATAAGAATATTGAAGTAGAATTCTTCCAATCAAATCATGAAGGTGCACTTGTCGATAAAATCCAAGAAGCATATTTTAAAAAAATCGATGGAATTGTGATTAATCCTGCTGCATATACGCATACTTCAATTGCGATTTTAGATGCTTTGAAAGCAACAAAAATACCAACAGTTGAAGTACATATTTCAAATGTGATAGACAGAGAAGAATTTAGAAAAATCTCATACATTAGAACATATTGCGTTAAATCAATCATTGGTGAAGGTTTTAATGGCTATTTACATGCCATTGATGAATTATTAAAGATCTTAAAATAAGGAGTTATTATGAACACAATTATCAAGAAAGGAAAATTGAATGGTATTATTGATGCGATTCCATCAAAATCTTATCTACATCGATATTTGATCTCATCAATACTAACTAATAAAGAATGCACATTATTAGTAAATACTAAATATTTATCTAATGATATTTTCGCAAGCCTTTCTTGTATAAAAGCACTAGGTGCAAATTATGAAATTAAAGAAGATAAAATCATTCTTTATCCTTTAATTAAAAATAATAATATTCCTGTATTAGATGTTAATGAATCTGGTTCATCCTTACGTTTCTTTATTCCTTTAGCTTTATCTATTTATGATGAAGTAATCTTTAAAATGACAAAAAGATTAATGGAAAGAGGAATTGATGGCTATAATGAAATATTTAAGAAGAATAATATTGAAGTAGAATATAAAGAAAATGAAATCCATTTAAAGGGTAAGATTTCTGTATTTGAATACAAAATTGATGCCTCTAAATCTAGTCAATATGTTAGTGGTTTATTAATCGCAATGGCATATTTAAAATCAAATGAAAAAATAAATGTTGAAAATGTAACATCAAAGCCATATATTGATATTAGTTTAGATGTTTTAAGAAGTATTGGCTATGATATAAAAGAAGATAATAATCAATATATTATCAATTCATATAAAAATGTAAATGATGAGTTTATTATTGAAGGTGATTATTCAAATTCAGCTTTTTTAGAAGCTTTCAATTATTTTGGCTCTAATGTGGAAATTAAAGGCTTGAATTTGGCTTCTAATCAAGGAGATAAAGTTTATTTAGAATATTTTAAGGCTTTATCCGAAAACAAAACTAGAATTGATATCACAAATTGTATTGACTTAGGACCTGTTTTATTTGTGTTCGCGTCATTAAAGCATGGTGCTATCTTTACTGGTTGCAAGCGATTAAAGATAAAAGAAAGCAATCGCCTTGATGACATGATAACAGAAATGAAAAAATATGGACTTAAATATCAATTAAGTGATGATGATAATATCTTAGAAATTGAAAAATGTGATATAGATAAATATCATGATTTATCGTTTTCATCACATAATGACCACCGCCTTGCGATGGCACTATCAATAGTTGCATCAATTACAGGTGGTAAAATAATAGACAGTGATGCCGTAAATAAAAGCTATCCTAATTTCTTCGATGATTTGAAAAAATTAGGGCTTGAGCTAGAAATGGAATAGATATGTTAGATAAAAATAAGAAGATTTTAATAATTGGTCTTGGTTTAATTGGTGCATCTTATGCGAAAAGATTAAAGGAAAAGGGCTATTATGTTGGCGCAATCACAAGAAGCCAAGATACTATCGATTATGCAATTGATAATGATTTTATTAATGAAGGTACAATCGAAGTAAAAAAAGAATTCGTGAAAGAATTTGATTTCGTGATATTTGGCCTGTATCCTAATGTGTTGATAAAATGGCTAAATGAATATCATACTTTCTTTAAAGAAGGTACAATTATCACTGATGTAACTGGTGTTAAATCAAAAATTGTGTACAAAATCGAAGAAATATTAAAAGATGACAAGGTCGAATTCTTAGGTTCACATCCAATGGCTGGACGTGAGGTGTATGGAATTAAAAACGCAAATCCTAAAATCTTTAATGATGCTAATTTCATTATTACACCAACTAAAAAATCAAGTGAATCAGCTATTAATTTGGTTCATGACTTAGCAGTAACCTTAGAATTTAAAAATATTTCAAGATTATCACCAGAAGAACATGATGAAATGATCGCATTTTTAAGCCAATTAACGCATGTTATCGCGGTATCATTAATGTGTTCTAAATCAAGTAAGCATCTTGTTGATTATACTGGAGATTCTTTTAGAGATTTAACAAGAATAGCGAAAATTAATGAAGATATGTGGACTGAATTATTTTTATTAAACAAAGAAGAATTAATTAACCAAATGAATTTATTCTTAAAATCATTTAATGAAATGAAAACTGCATTAGAAAATGAAGATATTGATAAAATGAAAGAAATGATGAGGACTTCTACAAGAAGAAGATCTTATTTTGATATAAAGAGGTAAATATATGAATATGAATTTTAAGAGGAAATTATTAACTCCTCAAGAAATAAAGAATATGTATCCCTTATCAGAAGAATTAGCAGAAATTAAAGCTAAGAATGATAAGGAAATTAAGGATATTATTACAGGTAAGAGTGATCGATTATTATTAATCATTGGTCCATGTAGTGCTGATAGAGAAGATGCAGTATTAGAATATCTACATCGTTTAAAAGAAATATATGAAAAAGTAAAGGATGTAATCTGTATCGTACCAAGAATTTATACCAATAAACCACGTACTACTGGTGAAGGATATAAGGGAATGTTGCATCAACCAGTTCCAACAAAAGACCCTGATATGTTGAAAGGGGTAATTGCGATTAGAAAATTGCATATGAAGGCCTTAGAAGAAACAGGCTTTTCATGTGCTGATGAGATGTTGTACCCTGATAATCACAGATACTTAAGTGATTTGTTGTCATATGTTGCTGTTGGCGCAAGATCAGTTGAAGATCAAAGCCATCGTTTAACAGCATCAGGCTTAGAAATCCCTGTTGGTATGAAGAATCCAACATCAGGTGATTTATCAGTTATGATGAACGCAATTCTTGCTTCTCATCATCCTCATACCTTCATTTATCGTGGTTGGGAAGTTGAAAGTAAGGGTAATAAATTAACACATGCAATTTTAAGAGGCTATGTAAATAAGCATGGTAACGCAATTCCTAATTATCATTATGAAGATTTAGAACTAGTTTGTGATTTCTATGAAAAATTTAATTTAGAAAATCCAGCTGTTATTGTTGATTGTAATCATGCTAATTCTAATAAACAATACTTAGAACAAATCCGTATCGCCAAAGAAGTATTACATTCTACAAGATTAAACCCAGCTATTAGAAAATTAGTCAAAGGATTAATGATTGAATCATATTTAGTTGATGGTAAACAAAGTGTAGATGGCACATGCTACGGACAAAGTATCACAGATCCTTGCTTAGGTATTGAAAAGACAGAAGCATTAATCTTAGAGCTAGCTGAGCTTAGAAGAAGAGAACAAAAATAGGTAATAATATGCTTAAACACATAGAAATCTTTAAAAGTTTTGATATTATTCATATTTTGATAATTATCTTAACCTTAGCTCTTATTAGTCTAACAATCATATTTAGAAATAAATTAAAATTAGAAAAATTACAAAAAATATTATTATTAATTGGTATCATAACTGAGGTAATAAAGGTTTTTTCTTATATAATAATAAATGAAGAAACTTTAGGTGGCTATCTACCAAAAACTGATTTACCATTTCATTTATGTTCCATGCAGATAATCTTATTGTTGATTTTAAATTTCACCAAAAATGAAAAATTAAAGCATTTAATTTATGGATTTATGCTACCTACATGTTTGATTGGTGGATTTGCAGCGATATTACTGCCTACTTCATCAGCAAAATCCTTTGTGTTAATATTTATTCAATATTTTACATACCATATCGCAATTGTGTGCTTTGCGGCATATTTACTTACTACCAAAGAAATTAAATTTGAGTTAAAAGATTATTTTAATACCTTACTATGTTTAGTAGGAGTATTATTAATTGCGATTTATATCAATAGTATTTTAAATGATTATATTTCTAATATCAATTTTATGTATGTAGTAAATCCACCAGTTGATGGTCTTCCACTACTTAATAAAGACCATGGTTGGTTTGTGTACATATTAACATATGCTGCTATTTGCGTATTTGCGGTAACAATATGTTTTATAAAGCCAATCATACTTGCAATTATAAATAGAAAGAAGCCTTTAGAAGAATAAATCTAAAGACTTTTTATTATATATCTTTAAAATTTTGATAATTTATGGTAAAATATATAATATGAAACAATATGATATTATTAATAATTTCACAAAGACTTTAATTGAAAGAAAATACATAAATCTGGCTTTTTTATCAGGCTCCTATGCTAGAAAAAGAGAAGATGAATATTCTAATATTGATTTTTATTTTGTATTAAATGATAAATATGAAGAAGATTTTTATAATGATTATTATAAATTATTATCATCATTTGGTACTATCATCTACAACAAAAGCATTGATAATAAAGATATAATCCTTGTTTTAAAAACAATAGATTTAGATATAAATATCAATATTCATATTACTGATTTGAATGATTTAGATTTAAATAATGATATCCTTCCTTTATATGATCCTTATCATTTATTTGATAAAATTGATACAAATATTTCATATAGTCCAGCTGAAATTGGTCAATTTATTGATGATTTGGCTTTATATGGACTTGATTTTGAAAGAATGTATAAAAGAAATGATATTTTAATCATGTATGGTATTGTAACTGATGCTTTAGATAATTATGTGAAAATATATAGATATTATAAAAATCAAGAAAGTTCTAAATTAAATAAAAAAGAATTCTTATCAGTTTTAGATAAGAATGAAAGAATATACTTCATTAATATTTTAAAAAATCTAAAAATTGATTCATTAAAATTTGCGATGATTTTAATATTAGATGGTATATTTCAAATATTAATGAAATTAGATTTAAAAGTAGCAAGTGAATTTGATTATGATTTCTATAATTATGTACTAAATAAATTTAAAAACTTGAGGTAGAAAATGAAAATTGAGCACGTTTTTATTGTAAATCCTGTTGCAGGAAAGAAAGATCAAACTGAATATATAAAAAATGAATTAGATTCTATTAATGGATTTGATTATACCTTATATAACACAAAAGATGTTGGTGATGCAACAAAATATGTCCATGAATTATGCAAAAATAATCCAGAAAAAGAATTTAGATTTTATTCATGTGGTGGCGATGGTACCTTAAATGAAGTAATTAGTGGTATGGAAGGCTATCCAAATGCGTCATTTACTTGCTTTCCATGTGGAAGTGGCAATGATTTTGTGAAAGCCACTAAAGATAGAGATTTTACTGATATCAAGGCACTTCTTGAAGGCAGTGAGAAGAAGATCGATTTAATTAAAGTCAATGGTCATAATTCCATTAATATTGTGAATATCGGTTTTGATGCAGCAGTAAGCTATAATATGGCAAAATTCAAAAAATGGCCACTAGTATCTGGTAAAGGTGCTTATAATTTAGCCCTTGTTTACTCATTATTTAATGATATGAAACACAAAGGAAAATTATACGTTGATGATGAACTTGTATATGAAGGAAAATTCTTACTAACTGCTGCTTGTAATGGTATTTGCTGTGGTGGTGGCTATTATTTCATGCCAAATGCATGTATTGATAGTGGCTACATTGACCAAATGTTTGTGAAACAAATCAGCCTATTTAAGTTTTTAAAATATGTTAAAAACTTCAAAAATGGTACATATGAAAAATATCCAAAATTGATGAAATATATTAATTTATACAAGGCGCATAAGATAAAAGTAGTATCAACTAATGGAAAATATTTAAAATATGGCTATGATGGTGAAAATGGAATCGCAAAAGAAATTGATATTGAAATAATTCCATCTGCACTCCGTTTCTTTGTGCCTAATAAAATCAAAAATCTTGACAAAAACGATAAAAAATAATATAATATTATATAGAAATAAATTAAGAGAGGTATTTATATGTTTGAAAAAGTACAAGCAATTATTGCTGAACAATTAAAATTAGATAAAGAAAAAATTACTATGGAATCTCGTTTAACAGAAGATTTAGGTGCAGATTCTCTAGATGCAGTTGAAATCATCATGGCACTTGAAGAAGCATTCAATGTTCAAATTGATGATAGTAATTTACAAGAAACTAAAACTGTTGGTGACATCGTAAATTGCTTAGAAAAGACTTTAAAATAATATAAGAATATCCTAAGCATGTCTTAGGATTTTTTTATTAAAAGGAGGCTATATGTTTAAAATAGCTGAATATCTTTTTATCAAAAGAAAACATTTAGATATTAATGACTATAACACCAAAACAAAATATGGCATAATATCTTCAATATTTGGTCTTATCTGTAATATTTTGTTGTGTGTATTTAAGGTAATAGTAGGTCTAATATTTCAAAGTATTGCGATTATTACTGATGGTGTAAATAATATTACTGATTCCTTTGCATCCATTATATCTTTGATAGGCTTTAAAATATCCAAGAAAGAAGCAGATGAACATCATCCGTATGGACATGAGAGAATCGAATATATCAGTGCCTTAATGGTAGCAGTATTAATTATATCACTTGCTATTATACTAGGAAAAAATTCTTTATTAAAAATCATTAATAAAGAAACAATGGATCTATCTAAGTTTTATTTAATATTGATTCTTTTAATATCATCAATATTAATAAAAACATGGATGGCCTTAATATATTCATATTCATTTAAAAAGACTAAATTTATGACTTTAAAAGCAGATATTTCTGATTCAATTAATGATATTATCGCAACATCATTTATTTTAATATCATTAATAGCTGCAAAAATATTTGATTTAAATCTAGATGGCTATTTAGGTTTAGCCTTAGCATTATATATGTTATTTAGTGGCATCAAGCTTATGATAGAAACAATATCTCCTTTAATAGGAGAAGCTCCTGATAAAAAAGAAGTTGATAAATATTTAAATAATATCTTAGCATATGATAAAATATTAGGTGCTCACGATTTGATTCTACATCATTATGGTGCTAATAAGATTTATGCAACAGTCGATGTTGAAATGAATAGATGCCTTGATATTATGGATTGTCATAACATCATTGATAAAATTGAAAGAGATTTTAAAAACAATTATAATATTTTATTAAAAATTCACCTTGATCCAATTGATTTAGATGATGAAGATATTATTAAATATCGAAGTGTATTAGAAAATATATTAAAGAATTCAAATCACTCATTTCATGATTTTCGTCTTATTAAAAGTGATGATAATATTAAAATATTATTTGATTTAATTATTCACTTTCAAGAAAACAAGGATAAAAATAAAATTGTGGATGAAATTAAAGAAAAATTATTAGAAAAATATAAAGAAATAAAGGATATCAATTATGAATTTATAATTGATGTTGATAATATTTAAGGAGGAATATAATGAACAAATCATTTTATGTTAAAAAAAGAAAAGAATTATTAAATAAATTAGATAAAAATGGCATAATTGTGCTTCATAGTGGAACATATTTTCAAGATACTAATGATGAAGATTTCCCATTTTCTGTAAATCGTAATTTCTTTTATCTAACAGGTATCAATCAAGCAAACGTTATTCTTGTAATTACTAAATCAGAAAATGAAAACAATGAATATTTGTTCTTAGAAGAAAATGATCCTGTAATGGTAAAATGGATTGGTGAAAAACTATATCCTGAAGAAGCTAGTAAAATAAGTGGTATTAAAGATGTAAGATTTTTAAATGAATTTGATTCATTTATTTTCTCAAGATTAAATCCATCAAGAAAATTCTATGATAAACTTCCTAATTTATATTTAGATTTAGAAAGAAGATTTGACCTTCATTATGATACTTGGCCAATGAAATATTCTAAGGAATTTAGAGATAAATATCCAGAAATCAACATTTTAAATATTTATCCTACTTTAATCAGCATTAGAAGTAAAAAAGAAAAAGAAGAAGTTGATAAAATTAGTGAAAGTATTGAAACTACTAAAGATGCACTTGAAAATGTAATGTCAAATATTCGTGGTGGCCTATATGAATACCAAATCGAAACATTCTTTGATTCATCAATTAAATGGAATGGCCAAAAAACACATTCTTTTACTACAATTGCTGCTGCAGGTAAAAATGCTACTATCCTGCATTATACAGCCAACAACAATATCGCAAAAGATGGCGATTTAATGTTATTTGATTTAGGCTGTAATACTGATTATTATATTTCTGATATTTCTAGAGTTTACCCACTAAATGGTAAATTTACTAAACGTCAAAGAGAAATCTATGAAATCGTGTTGAATTGTAATAAAAAATGTATAGAATGGTTACATCCTGGTGTAACTTGGGAAGAATATAATGATTATGCTAACAAATTATTAATTGAAGGCCTGAAGAGAATCGGTAAGATTAAAGAAGATTCTGAACTAAGAAAATATTACTGGCATTCAATTGGCCATTCAATAGGTCTAGATACTCATGATCCATCTCTTGCAACTGATGGCTTGCAAGAAGGAATGTTAACTACATGTGAACCAGGTCTATATTTAGAAGATGAAGGCATTGGTGTAAGAATTGAAGATGACATTTTAATCACAAAGGATGGATGCATCAATTTAAGTAAGGATATCATTAAAGAAGTTGATGATATTGAAGCATTCATGAAGAAAAACAATAAATATGTAAAATAGGTTAAAGTGAAAACTTTAACTTTTTTTATTTTTTTAGTAAAAAGTAAGTCCCCTTTTTTAAATATATAATTGAAAGGGGTATTAATAATGAAATTAACATTAATATTTTTATTTGTGATATTTGGACTTGGAATTAAAGATGCTAATAATTCTAAGGTGTATTCAAGCACTGGTCATAGTCAATTTAGTGAGCTAGTGATGGTTGATGAAGATGCTTATATTATTAAAGATGTAAGTGATGAATTCATTGATAATGAATTGAAAGATTTAAAATGGAAATTGTTTGGTACAAGAGAAAAGGTCTTAAATGATGAAGAAGATGCTACCTTTGTATCAAATACGATCTTTTCTCGTAGCAATAAAACAAGAGAGGCGTATACATTTACCTATGATACATCAAAAATTGTGTACACAGCCTTATCTGTAACTACTAAGGGATCAATAAATACTAAGGGTGTATTTAAGATGAAAAGTAAAGAAATCACCGTTGTAGGTGATTTTGGTGGTGAGAAAAAACAAGAAGACAGCACAAAGGATGTAGAAAATGGAAAATTATCAGTTGTGATTTATCCAAATAAGATGATTACATTACGTATTGTTGGTAAAGCAAAGGTCACAAATGGAGTTATGAAGAAATTCATCTTTGGAATATGCAGTAAAAAAGGAGCCTATGAGGTAGTAACAGTTACATCAACTTGCTACGAACTCTTAGAAGAGGATGCAAATGCGTAAAAAGATATTCTTTTTAATCTTAATTGTGATGAGCTTAGCCTTAATTGGTTTTGCGCTTTTCAAAGGAAGAGAAAAAATTAAGGTAAGTGCTCTTACTTATCCATATTCATATGTATCAAAAGTAAATAATAATGATGTAATTGATATTAAATTATTGATTAATAATAATGATTCATATTTTACGAGAATGGAAAAGATTGAATCAGCTTATATCAGTGGCATTGAAGGTAAGATGAAATTAAATATTGAAAAAATAGAAATTAGCGATAAAAAAACAAAAATTAAAGATGATGATTATTATTTAGTTCATTATTATTTCAATATTGATGCTAAATTTGATTCAAATTATTATTTGTTTATTAAAAAAGCATATTTATATTTAACTTATTCTAATGGAACAAGTACTAATATTTATATTGGTTCCTTTACTTATGTAAAATATGATGATAATTATGAAGATTTATCAATATCTTCCTTAAAAGCAATCAATTCTAAAGCTGGTAATGATGGTTTTTATGGTATTTTAATGGGAATTAGAAATAATAAGGATGAATTAATAAATATTAATTCTATTGAATTATTAGATGGAAATATCAAAGATGTAAAAATAAAAATTGTGGATGACATTACATCAAGTGAATATAATGATTATTTTAATGATTTAAATTTCGTAAATAAGGTTGAAATAAATAATTTTGATCAATTATATTTAGCTATTTCTTTTGAATATGAAGATAATTTAGTCTTTCCTCCATCTAATATAGGTCTAAAAATCAATTTAGATGATGCTTCTTATTATTTAGATAATTTTCCTTTCTATAACAAAACAAGCCTTGATTTATCAAAATATGATTTAATTATTTATGAATATAAATAAAAAAAGATTTATTACTTTAAAAAATCATAAATCTATGATATAATAAAGAAGTAATGAAAGGGAAATATTATGATAGAATTTAGATATGACACACAATTATTAATTGATGGGGAAAATTTAGACGAAGATGAAATCAATGATTATATCACTGAACATTTTGCAGGTGATTGTTTACTTGTAGTAGGTGATGATACTTTAATTAAGCTTCATTTTCACACAAATAAGCCATGGGAAGTACTTGAATATTGTGCATCTCTTGGTGAAATCTATGACATCGTAGTTGAAGATATGGACCGTCAAGCAAGAGGTCTTAAAGGATAAAAAATAGTGCTAACATTTTTAAAATGTTGGCACTTTTTTAGTAATTATTTATTTATTTTTTGTAAATATATAAGTATGATAAAAATAAATAATTTAGAAAAAGCTTATAAGAATAAAACAGTATTAAGAATTGATGAATTATCATTTGAAAGTGGATGCTTATATTTATTGTGTGGCGCAAATGGTGCAGGTAAATCGACACTTGTGAAATCTATTTTGAAAATCATTGATTATTATGGTGACATTAAAATAGATTCGAAAATAATTGGTTATTTACCAGAAAGATTTCCAGAAATTTCTTATATTTCAACATTCACTTTTTTAAAATGTTTGAAAATAGATGGAAATTATCAAAGAATAGAAGAATTAGCAACATATTTTGATTTAGATTTAAAAAAGAGTATTTCTAGTTTATCAAAAGGTAATTTACAAAAAGTAATGATTATACAAGCAATCATGAATTATGCTAATATTATGATATTTGATGAACCCTTAAATGGACTTGATATTTCTAATCAAAAGAAGTTTATTGATTTATTGAAAACATTAAAGGATGAAAATAGATGTATTATTATTACAACTCATTATCCATCTTATTATTCATCTATTGGGGATAAAACTATTTATTTAGAACAGGGTAATATTTATGAAGCTAATTAAAATTTTAAAATTAAAGTTTTATTATTTGATAAATCGAAATACCCTTATTTCTTTTATATTTGGATATTTATTAATAATCCTTGTTTTAACAATTGAAATATTAAATTTAGATCAAAGAAAAGCAGATGAAGAATTAATAAATGAATATTTAATTAATGCATATGTATACATAAAAATGTTTGTGTGTATATTAAGCATGTATTTATTTTCATATTCAATTAGCTTCAAAAATGATTTTTTAGTGTATTTATTACTACCACTCGGAGTAAAGAGGGAAAAGAATATAATAGCAAGTATTATTTTAAATATTGTTTTAATATTGTTTCTGCATATAAATATCTTTATTGCTTGTGGATATTTAGCTTTAGCAATTAAATCTTTTAAAATGACTCTTAGTATTATTAATTCTTTTATTAATATTTTATGTTTAGCTTATATTTATGGTTTATATGCAATGATTCTCATGCAATTAATGAAAAATAATTTTTCAACAATCATAATGATAGCGATATTTATTATTTCCAATAATATGATTGAATATAATGATAATTTCTTTATTAAAATACTAAATTTAATTATTCCTTTTCTTGACTTAAATGGAAATTATATGTATAATAACTTGTATTTATTTATCCTTATTATTATTTTAATAATAATTAATATGCTGATATATCATTATCGTGATCTAAATTTTTAATTATCTTAAATTAGTCCTTGACAAATGATATGAATTGTAATATAATATATGAGTAATTTATCATAGTGGAAAGAAGAAACACCCGTTTCTCACCTGATCGATTAAGTATTGGTAGGTAAATGTCATTATATATTCAATAAAATGATTGTATAGTATACGTGGGTGTTTTATGCGCTCACGTTTTCTTTTCCCTTGATAAAAATATATAAATGGAGGTATTTAGTATTAACAAAGGTCAAGAAAAACAAGAAGCTTTATTAAATGAGAACATTAGGTTCCCTCAAGTTTTACTTATTGATCAAAATGGTCAACAATTAGGTGTTAAAACATCAACTGAAGCCCTTAAAATAGCAGAAGAAGCAGGCTTAGATTTACTTTGCGTTGCTGCTCAAGCCAAGGTGCCAGTATGTAAGATTGTTGATTACAAGAAGCTTAAGTATGAGCAACAAAAGAATGCAAGACTTGCAAGAAAAAATCAAACTGTTATTGTTACTAAGGAAGTTGTAATTTCTCCAGTAATTGGTTCAGGTGATTTTGATACAAAATTAAAGCAAGCTATTAAGTTCTTAAATGAAGGAAATCGTCTTAAAGTAACTTTATCTTTTAGAAAAAGAGGTAGATTACTAAATGGTGGTGACCCTAATATCGAAGTAATAGAGAAATTTATTGAAAGTATTGGTGATATTGCTACTGTAGAAAGTAAACCTTCTTTAGAAGGTAGAAATGTAATTGCAGTACTATCTGCAAAAAAACAAAAAAAATAAAAGGAGTGTAATTTAATATGCCAAAAATGAGAACACACAGTGGAACTAAAAAACGTTTCAAAATTACTGGTAACGGTAATGTTAAAAGATGGCGCCCAGGTACTAGTCATTTAGCACCAGGAAAAACTCAAAAGAGAGTACGTCATTTAAGAAAATCAAATGTAGTTTGTACATCTGATATGAAGAGAATTCGTCAACAAATTGATCAAATTAGATAATTTTTTAGTTTTACAGAAGAAAGAAAAAGAAATAAGTATATAAGGAGGATAAAACTATGCCACGTACTAAGGGTGGAATTGTCACTAGAAGAAGAAGAAAAAAAGTTTTAAAATTAGCTAAAGGCTATTTTGGATCAAAACATACATTATTTAGAACTGCCAAAGCGCAAGTAATGAAATCATTATCATATGCATACAGAGATAGAAGAAATAGAAAAAGAGATTTCCGTAAATTATGGATTGCTCGTATCAATGCTGGTGCAAGATTAAATGATTTATCATATAGTCAATTAATGCATGGATTAAAATTAGCTTGTGTTGACATCAACAGAAAGATGTTATCTGAACTTGCTATTAACGATCCAGCTGGTTTTACAGCTGTTTGTGATACTGCAAAGAAAGCATTAAACAAGTAATGATAAAAAGCGCTTAATAGCGCTTTTTTTGACCAATAGTGAAGGAGAATTATATGTATAAAGTAAAAATATTAAATAATGATTCAACAATTAATTATAAAAATAATATGACTTTAGAAGAAATAGCTAAAGATAATAATATATTAGCCTATGGTGCTAAAGTAAATAATCGCCTTCATGATCTAAATTATTACATTGATAGCGATGTTGAAATAGAATTTGTAGATTTAGAAGATAGTGAGGGAACAAGAATTTATCAAAATACACTTAGGTATTTAATTTGTTTGGTAATAAAGAAATTATATCCAAAATCTCGAGTTAGATTTGCAGCATATATTTCTAGATCATTTTTATGTACAGTTAGTGGTATTAGAGAAGATCAAGAATTTGTGGAATTAATATCTAAGGAATTAAAAAAACTAGTTGAAAAGAAATTAAAAATTGAAAGATTAAAATTATCTAAAGAAGAAGCATATAAAATTTATGAAAAAGAAGGATATTTAGATAAATTAGATACATTAAAATATCGTCCTGAAAATTATGTAAATATTTATAAATGTGATGATTATTATAATTATATGTATGGTTATATGCTACCATCAACTGAATATATCAAAGATTTCAATTTAATACCATATGAACCAGGTTTTATTGTGCAATATCCAAGAAGTGAATCAGAAGGAGTTATTCCTGATTTTGAAGATGATCCATCACTTTCAAAAATGATTAAAGAAGCATATCAATGGCGTAAAATGTGTAAAATAAATGCACTTGCTGATATGAATGCTTTCACAGACACAAAAGAATTTGTGGATTTTGTGAACATGTGTGAAACAAAGCACAATAATATGCTTGCTGAATTGGGTGAAAAGATTAAAGCACGTATTAATAATATCAAATTAATTGCGATTGCTGGTCCATCATCTTCAGGTAAAACTACTTTCTGTAATCGACTAAGAGTTGAACTTATGAGTAGAGGTATCTTCCCTTTAATGATTTCTTTAGATGATTACTACAAAAATAGAGAAGATACACCAACAGATGAGACAGGAAAACCAGATTTTGAACATATTGAAGCACTTGATTTAGAACTCTTAAACAAACAATTAAATGATTTAATTGAAGGAAAAGAAGTTGTATTACCAAGATTTAATTTCAAAACAGGACATCGAGAAATTGGTGATACTGTTAAAATTGAAGAGGGACAACCAATTTTAATTGAAGGAATCCATGGCTTAAATGAAAGATTAACTTCATCACTTCCAAGAAATGTGAAATTTAAAGTATACATTTCCCCTTTCCCACAAATTAATATTGATGATCATAATCCAATTATGGCAACAGATATTAGAAAACTTAGAAGATCAGTACGTGATGCTAAATTTAGACACACTTCACCTGAAAAGACTTTTGAGATGTGGCCAAGTGTAAGAAAAGGTGAATTTAAATGGATTTATCCTTTCCAAGAAGATGCAGATTATGTATATAACACTGAATTAACATATGAAATTATGGTTATGAAGAAATATGCACTTCCTGCACTTAAAGAAATTAAGAGCGATAGCCCTTATTATATAGAAGCAAATAGATTAATCAAATTCTTAAAGATAGTAAGAGATATTGATGATAAATATGTACCATGTAATTCTATTTTAAGAGAATTCATCGGTGATTCTTGCTTCTATGATTATGATGAATAAAAGCATTGTGAAAACAATGCTTTTTAAATTAATAATAAAAATCTTTAATAATTTGTGATTTTATGATAAAATGACATATGGAGGAGAACTAAAAATGAAAAAATTTATTTTTATTTTATTTATGATGCTTAGTATAACACTTTTAGCATCTTGTAAAGATGAAGGGAAAGATACAAAACCAGAACCACAGCCTTATTATTCTGTTACAGAGGAGCAATGGAATAATAATGTTAAAGGATTTGCTTTTTCAAAAAATCCAAAGTCAAATTTACGTATAAGTATCTATAGCTCACCAGATGAGGAAAATGAAGCTGATTTTATTTTTTATAAACAAGGACTTATATATAAAATTGTAACTATTGCTGGTGGTCAAGAATTTATAAGCTATGGTGATTTTGAAAATAAGATTGCTTATCACTATTATGGACTTGATCGTAGTAATTATTATAAGGCTAATTATAAATACACAATTGAAGATTCATTTTCAGCACTAGTAGATGATTTTGATGAAGATTTTAGCAAAGTAAAATATGAAAATAAAGAATATATTTCCACAATTCCATATGAAGGAAAAGAAAAATATGGTCATTATACATTTATAGATGGTAATTTAAGTAAATTTGAAATCTATTTTGAAGATGAATTATATTTTAAAATGGAGATAGAACCATTTAATGGAAATGTTGTATTACCTAATGCTAATTTCATTGATCAAATGTCAACAAATGAAATGAAAACATACTTAACAGAAGCATTAAAAGAACTAAAGAGCTATGGTGCTGTTGGTGCAGATTATAAAGTTGAAGCATATGATCATTATGCATTAGCAACATTTGAATACTTACGTAGTAAAAATAGTGATGGTTCATATAAAACATTAGAAGAATTATTAAATGGAATAAAATCTGATTTAGTTAATCCTTTCTTTTCTAATCGTGTCAATATCAGTGGTCAAATTGAATCACTTGATGATTATATGTGGTTTGGTATGATGACTGAAGGCAATGAAAATTGTTTAGTTATTAAGCTACAACCAGAAGATGAAAAATTAAATGTTGTATTTGCAGTAAACGAATTTGCTGTAAGTGATATTCTTGTATTCAAAGAATATCTTGAAAATCATCTTGTAGAAGATAAAGAAGAAGATGAATTTTACTTTGATGGCAGAGTCATGATTGATACAAAAGATTGTTTGTTAATTCAATATGATTCTGAAATGTCTGGTACTATTGATGATTTATCTACATATGCAAAAACTTGTATTGAAGATTATGGTTATGAATGGGTTGCAAGTGGAGCAAGTTCTGATTATAATTATCAAATATTCACAAAAGAAAATAAAGGAGTTAAAGTTAATTTTATCGATGCTGGTGACAACCATTTTGATGTTAAGATAACTTTCGGCATTACTTTTAATGGCGAAGATCCTGAAAAAATTATTGAATTTGGAACAGATTCACCATTATTTAGATAATAATAAAATAGGTGTCAACAATTATGCTTGTTGGCACTTATTTCCTTTTTTAAATATTTATGTTCTATAATCAATAAAATAATAGTATAATTAAGTTAAATATAAAAAAAAGTGTGATATTTTTCAATATTAATTGTTTATATATATGAAGATGAATATATTCGGAGGCCTTAATGAAAGAGATAAAAGATGAGAGAGTAGAAGAGATAATTAATATGTATTTTAAATTATTATTTAAGATAGCATATAATTATACTTTAGATGCATTTAAAGCTGAAGATATTGTTCAAGAAGTCTTTTTAAAGTTTTATAGAGCTCGTAATACTTTTAATGATGATGAACATATTAAAAATTGGTTGATTAAAGTAACTAAGAATCTTAGTTTAAATGCTGTAAAAAAGAAAAAAATAGTTTTGCTGAATGATGAATATATTAATAATCTTCAAGATAATTCTGTTTCTGATAATAGTTTAAGAGAAGAAATGATGAATTGTGTTTTATCTTTAAAAGATAGTTATAAAAATATTATAATTTTATATTATTATGATGATTTAAGTATCAAAGAAATAGCAAATATTTTAAAGATAAGCGAAACGAATGCTCAAACTAGGTTAGACAGAGCAAGAAAAAAATTAAAAGAAATTATTGAAAAGAGGAATGAAAATGGAAAATGATGAATTGAAAGAATTACTTCAAAATGATGTTCCTGATGTTGATTATGATTCTAAAGCAATACTTCAAAGATGTAAACAAGAAAACAATAAATTTAGAATTCATAAACAAAAACTATCATTTGTGCTTTCTAGTTTAATATTTGTATTGATTATAGTATTTGGTATCATTTTTATCTACAATAAAAACAATAAAGAAATAAGAGATATAAATAATGCTATTAATAATTTGGAGAAAATTGAAAGTGACGAGGCAAAAATAATAGAGATTATGAGAATTGAGTCAGAGGCGAATAAACTTTCGGATACTAAACTAAATAAAATTGATTTATCAAAATTATCTTTTGAAACAAAACAAACTGTAAGTTCTTTGAAAAATAAAACATTTTGTAATGAATATTTTGATGAAAGTAGTGACTATTATAAATTGGATTCATTAATTATTTTTGATGACGTTAAAAGAATGAGTTTGATGGAAGGAATTTTCAGTTCTGTTTTTGGGGTTTATCATGATATTAGTTTTATTGATTCATGTTTATTGTTTTTTGATGATATTCCGTATACTATTTTATCATACGATGAACAAGAAGATTTTTTTGAAAAATATAATCAGGAATTAAGAGGAAACATTAGCAACTGGAGAAATTATGATATAATTGAGTTGTATAATAATCAATACGATAAAGACGATAATTTCACTAATCTACTTGATTTCGTATGTAGGTTTAAAATAAGCCCAAGTGGTTATGTTATTTTATATATTCCTGAATTTGATAGCAATAATAACGAAATACTGAGGTATAAGCAATATTTTAGCCTTATACCCATTGATTATAATGAGTATACAAAAGTAAAATATGATAACATAATAGTAATGAACGAATAGGAGGCGCTATGTTATTTCTTAAAAAGAAACTACTTGTATTATTTTTGGTGATTAACGTTTTTATTTTTGTAGGTGTTTCTTCAAAAATAGAGAATAATAATTATGCTACACAAAGTAATGAAATTGATGAATATATGGATTTAGAGGAATTAAATACTGATGATTTAATTGTTTTGATTGTTGATAACGAACTAGACTATATCAAACTATTTTCAAGTGTCGAACTAGGAATAGAGAAATTTAAAGTGAACAATAAGTATTATGGTGAATTATCAAATAGGGAAGATGCGAATGAATGTTTAGAAAATATGATTGATAGAAATATAAAGACACATGAAGCTATGTTTCTGCTAAATATATTAGAAGGAAATTATCATTTGAATGAGACTATACAAGGAACTAGAGATTACATTTATGCTCCAAATGGAACTGTAATTAACTATGCTGTATATAAAAATAACTCTATACAGCCTAGTCAATATGAATCATATCATTCTGAAATTGTAGAAGAGTTCCCATCTTTAGTTAATAGTTGCATTTCTCCTGCTAATGATGCGTATAACTGCCATTCATATGCATGGTATATGCAAAATGCTTCATCTAACCATTATTGGATTTCATATCCGAATTCATATTTAAATGATGATAGTTATTATGAAGTTGCTAATGTGCAATATGGGGATATTCTATGCTATTATGCAGTTGGATATCATCCTATTAATAATAACACATTAGTTTATGGTCCCTATATTTCTCATTCCGCAATTATTGTTGATGATAATAACTTTGATATTACAAATAATGATACTTTGCCTAATGTTGATTTGATTTCTAAATGGGGAGAATATGGAGTTTATGAACATAATGGTGATGAATGTCCATATGGCAACCGAGATACTGAGTTTCAGTATGTCAAAGCCTATCGTCCTAAGACTAATTATTCATGCACCCTATCTCTTTATGGATCAACAATTAATAAACCCTTCGACACTACATTACCTGAAACTAATATACACAAGTATGAAATGTATGAGCTTAATGTTAATTATTCAAAAAATTACCAGATTACTGTTTCATCTAGCTATCCGCTGAATGTAAGGCTGTATGATTGTCATATGCAAGCAATAATAAATAATCCTACTAACACTTATAACAACGGAACATATTCAGTTTTAATTAATCCATCTATGACAACAGGTATTTATTATTTAAGAGTGTGTTATCAAAACCTTAGTAATAATGGTATAATCCATACAAATATTGTATGTCATAATCATTCTTATACGTATACTTGGGTTAGTTATATTCAACATCGACAAAGTTGTAGTTGCGGTGTTACTGGTTTACGAGCGCATATTGTATCACCAGATGCATATAATAGTGGACAGATGTATGCAACATGTTTATTATGTGGAGGTAATGCTTTAGTAAATAATTATAATAAATCTCAAAATATTTATCCATCTACAATAAATGGTAGTTTTATGTTACCAAATGGAGTTATAGTGATAGTAGAAGAAGATATAGAAGCATATATTGAGGGGACTCTTGTATTTAATTATCCTACATCTCAAATGATGAATAATAGTATTGGTTCTATATTTAGACAGAATTTTCTTTATTAATCATAAATGATAAAAGTGTCAACAATTTTATTTGTTGACACTTTTTGTTTACTTATTACTTTCTACAAGTTCTTTAAATTTATTAAAAATCATCTTACTTGATTCTTCAGTTGGAACTTTTTCTGGATGCCATTGGAATGATATAATTGGTAAAGATTCATGAATGAATGCTTCATTATATCCTTCTTCCTTAGATCTTGCGATTTCAATTAGTCCAGGTGCTAGTTTATTTACTACTTGATGATGATAGCTATTTACATTCATTTCTTTAGGGAAATGGAAATATCTATTATCACTTGTGATTACTTCATGTCTTACACTTTGATGATTTTTTCCTATATCTTGGATTAAATCTCCACCTAAGAAGACATTGATTGCTTGATGACCTCGACATATTCCAAGCATTGGTTTTTTATGATTATATGCATATTCTACAACAATCTTATCTAATTTATCTAATCTTTCATCACAGCCTTTACTACCTTGATTTTCTTGATTGAAATATGAAGGTGTAATATCTTCACCACCTGTAACTAAAAAACCATCACAAATATCTAATAATGATTCAATATCATCATTATCTAAAGGTAACATTAGGGGAATGAAACCTAATGATGACATTGCATTCATATATGTATCATTCACAAATTGTTTGCTGACAGTTCCTTCCACAATAATTCTTGGTGTTATTCCGATTAATTTCTTTTTCATTTTTTAACTCCTTAAGCAAAACTAAATATATTGTATTCTTATTCTTCAAAAAAAGCAATTATTTATTGAAAAAAGAAGAAGATTATTATATAATTATTATAATAGTTTATAAAAGGAGAATAATTATGCGAATCCTTAGGTATATGAAAAAGTATTGGTATATCGCAATTCTTGCACCTTTAATGATGCTTGGCGAAGTATCAATGGATTTCTTCTTGACACAATATATGCAGAAGATGGTTGATTATGGTATTAATACTGGTTCCATTGAAAATGTAACTAAGTATGGACTAATGATGCTTGGTATTGTGCTATTAGGTGTTACATTTGGAATATTAGCAGGTATTTTTACTAATTTGGCTTGTTTTAAATATTCAAATGATCTACGTAATGCCTTATATGAAAAGATAATGCAACTTTCATATAATCAAGCAGATGATTTTTCAACATCAACTTTAATTACAAGAGTTACAAATGATGTTACACAAGTACAAAATATGTTATCGATGAGTCTTCGTGGTCTAGTTCGTGCTGCATCTTTCTTTATTTTAGGTATAGTATTTACTATTTCAATTTCACCTAGATTTGGCTATTTGATTTTAATCATTTTACCACTTGAATTATTAATAATGATTGTTTTTATGAAAACAATGACACCACATTTTATGTCAATGCGTAAAAAGATTGATAATTTAAATACTGTTGTGCATGAAAATGTAAGTGGTGCTAGAGTTATTAAAGCTTTTGGAAAAGAAGATTATGAATATGATCGTTTTGTTGCTACAAATGATGATTTCACAAAAACATTATTATTTGTTAATAAAGCAATGGCCTTTGTAATGCCACTTATGATGATTATCATCTATGGAGCATCAATGTTCATTTATTATTATGGCGGTTCATCTATTCTAGAAGCATTTGCAGCTTGGGGTGGAATTGGCACTGTTGATGATTCTAATATGATCATGCTTGGTCAAATTACTGCGGCAGTTACTTATATTTCAATGATTTGTATGTCAATAATGATGCTTGGTATGATGTTTACAATGGTTATTAATGCATCAGCATCTGCAAAACGTATTAATGCTGTATTAGACTCAAAAATTGAAATTGAAGATGGTAATTTAGATATTAGCACATTAACTGAAGCTGGTACAATCGAATTTAAAAATGTTGGATTTAAATATGAAAAAGCAAGTGCTAACGTGCTTTCTAATATGAATTTTAAAATTAATAAGGGTGAAATGGTAGCAATCGTTGGTTCAACTGGTTGTGGTAAAACATCTCTAATTAATCTAATTCCTCGTTTCTATGATTGTACAGAAGGAGAAGTATTAGTTGATGGTGTGAATGTGAAGGAATTCAAATTATTTGAATTAAGAGATAAAATTGCAACTTGTCTTCAAAAAGCAGAGCTTTTCAAAGGAACTATTAAAGAAAATATTTTATGGGGAAAAGCTGATGCAAGTGATGAAGAAATTGAAGAAGCAATTGAAATATCACAAGCAAAAGAATTTATTGACACAAGAGAAAAAGGCCTAGATGAATGGGTTGAAGAAAAAGGTACATCCTTATCAGGTGGCCAAAAACAAAGATTATCAATTGCACGTGCTTTAATTAAAAAGCCAGAAATTATTATCTTTGATGATTCAACATCAGCACTAGATTTAATAACTGAAGCGAAACTTCACAGTGCAATGAGAAAATTCTGCCCTGAAATGACAAAAATAGTTGTTGCGCAAAGAGTTGCAACAGCTAAAAATGCAGATAAGATCATTGTAATTGATAAGGGTAGTATTGTTGGTTTTGATACACATGAAAATCTAATGAAATCATGTGATATTTATCAAGACATCTATAATTCACAATTAAAGAAGGAGGATGTTTTCGATGAATTCAAATAATAAAAACGAAAAGAAGAATCAACAAGTTCATGTTGGTGGTGGTCCAAGAGGTTTTGCGAGACCTAAAGAAAAACCACAAAATGCGAAAGCAACATTAAAGCGATTAATTAAATATATTTCAAGTTCAAAGATTTTATTAATTACATTACTTTTTGTAGTAGTATTCTTTACGCTTGCCAATGTATTCACAAATATCGCAATTAAAAATGTTGTTGCTACTCTTGGTATTTATAATTCAGAAACTAAATTATTTACTATTGAACCTGATAAAGATGAATTCTTTAAGTGGACATTGATTTTATGTATTTTACATGTCTTATATTGTGTACTTCAATATTTCTCAAGTCTACTTGGTGCTTATTTATCAGTAAGAACTGTTAGAAAATTACGTAATGATTTATTTAAGAAGATCGTAAAATTACCAATTGCTTATGTTGATACTCATAGACATGGTGATATCATGAGTAGAATGACAAATGATGTAGATAATATCGCAAATGCAGTATCACAATCAATCACATCATTAATTAGTGGTATTTTAACACTTCTTGGTTGTCTTGCGATTATGATTTATTATTCACCACTATTAACGCTTGTGTCTATGGTTGTGTTAGTATTAACATTAATCGTTACTGGTTTTATGTCTAAACATATGGGACCATTATTTGCGAAACAACAAGGTATTTTAGGTAATCTAAATTCTCAAACTGAAGAAATGGTAAGTAGCTATAAAACTGTTATTGCGTATAATTATCAAGAAAAAGCTAATGAAAAATTTAGACAAGCAAGTAAAGAATATACTAAAGTTGGTATGAGAGCACAATTCATTGGTGGTTCGATGGGCCCAGTTATGAATTTTATTGGTAATGTTGGCTATTTCTTAGTATGCTTAATGGGAGCAATATTTATCTATTATGGTATGGGTAAGACTTTACTTGGTGCTGCATTAGATGCATCAATTGTGATCATGTTCTTATCTACTACTAAACAATTCACACGTCCAATTACAGAAATTGCACAGTTATATTCTAGTTTATTGACAGCACTTGCCGGTGCAGAACGTGTATTTGCGGTACTGGATGAACAAGAAGAAGATTTCTCTAAAAAAGAAGACTTTGATTTAGAAACAATCAAAGGTGATATTGATTTTAGACATATTGCGTTTGGTTATACTAAAGATAAACAAGTATTAAAAGATTTCAATGTTGATGTATACAGTGGTCACAAGATTGCTCTTGTTGGTGCAACTGGTTCCGGTAAAACCACAATTGTAAACTTATTACTGCGTTTCTACGATATTGATAGCGGTGAAATTTATATTGATGATCATAATATTTTCAATATTTCTAAGAAAGATTTACGTTCTGCAATATCAATAGTATTACAAGATCCAGTATTATTCTCTGATACTATTGAAAATAATGTAAGATATGGACGTGCTGATGCTACTGATGAAGAAGTAGATCAAGCACTTGAATTTGCGAACTGTACTTCATTTGTATCTAAACTTGAAAATGGTAAGAAAACAATGTTGACTGAAGGTGCTACAAACATCTCTCAAGGGCAAAGACAATTACTTACAATTGCGCGTGCAATTCTTGCTAATCCGAAAATTCTAATTTTAGATGAAGCAACATCATCAGTTGATACAAGAACTGAAAAGCATATTCAAGATGCTATGGTAAATCTAATGAAGAATAGAACATCTTTAATTATTGCCCATCGTTTATCAACAATTCAAGATGCAGATTTAATCGTGGTAATTGATGGTGGAGTAGTTATTGAAATGGGTAATCATGATGAACTTATTGCTCATCAAGGTAAATATTATAGCCTTTATATGACTCAATTTGCAGGAAAAGAAATTTAAATCAATAGATTCAAATCAATAGATTCAAATCAATAGATTTATATCAAAAAAGGAAAGAACTATTTTGTCCTTTCCTTTATTTTTGTTTCTATTTCATCTTTTAAACATTTAGGTACATAATTTGAAATATCAGCATTTAGTTTAACAAGTTGTTTAATAGAAGAAGATGATAAGAATAGATTATTTGCAGATGGGAATAACACAAAAGTATCAATGTTTTCATCAATAGATCTATTAAATTGAAATAATGTAATTTCATCTTGATAATCAATGAAATTTCTAAGACCTCTGATGATAACACTAGCACCTTTTAGTTTAGCATAATCTAAAACTAAGCCATCATATGCTTCAACTTCCACATTTTTAATATGCTTAGTTGCTTTTTTTATCATTTCTTCCTTTTCTTTGACACTAAACATGTATTCTTTATTAGGATTTACTGATATTAATACATATACTTTATCAAATACTTTTGAAGTTCTTTCGATAATATCTAAATGTCCATTTGAAATAGGATCAAATGATCCTGGATATACTGCAATTTTCATAAATATATTTCCTTTTTTGATTATTATGCATATATTATACACCATATTATTTTAAAATACAAATCATTGAATTAAAATGAAAATGTATTTATTTTAAAAAACATTGAAATAATATATGAAAAATGGTATAATATGCTAAAAGGAGGAATTTGCGAATGAAAACAAAAGATTTAATTAAAAATTATTGTTCCAACAATCCTAAAGTAATTGTGAAGATTGTGTTATTGATGTTTGCATCACTTACACTTTTAATTGCGTTTCCTCTACTGATGAAATTTATCATTGAAATGTTTGAATCAATTCTTCAAAATAAAGCAGTAATTGCTGAACTTGATGCTAGCATCTATCAAAATAGAATTGATGCTTTAAATGATACAAACAGAATATCAATGATAACATCAATTATTTTAGTAATTTCTTTAGGAATTGATGTAATATTATCATTCTTAGTTAATACTAGTCTAGATTATTCATGTTCTAAATTTGGTAGTGAAATAACACAAATGCTTAGAAATAATGCTTATAGTTCATTACTTCGTGGTGAATATTTAGAAATCAATGAGATGAATACTGATGATGTTATTACAACACTTCTTGATTCTACTGATATTATTGGTAATAAATATTTTTCTAGTCACATTTTAAAACTTATTTATTATGCTTCAACTTTTTTAGCATCTTTAATTGTGCTATTTGTGTTTAATGTTACAGCTGGATTAATTATTTTAGGAACAGTTCCTCTAATTTATTTAGCTACTAGATATATTGGTAAATTTATTTCCAAACAAAATGAAAAATATGAATCACTTGAAGCATCTCGTGATTTAGAAATTAAGAATAATATTCAAAACTTAAAAACAATCAAGATTAGAAATGGTATTTTAAAAGAAGAAAAAGATTATGCTGAATTATCACAAAAAATCAGAAAGAATTTAGATATCCGTTTAACATTAAATGCGGTAAACGACAAACATTTAAATATCTTTATTTCTGATATTGTGATTGTTGCTTTAGTTTCAACATTTATTTTTGGTGTTTATAATGTTGAAAATTATAATTTAGCTTTATCAATTGCTGCTATACTAACATCTCCAATTGTGTATAATGAATTCCATAAATTATTAAATGTTTATTTTGAAAAATTATATGTTAGTGATGCTATTAAGAAAGTAGATAATATTCTAGATTTTAGACCTGAGGCTAGAAATGAAAGCTTGAATGCACTTTCTGATGAAATTCATTCAATCACATTTACTAATGTCAGCTTTGAATATAATTTGAATAATGCTGGCGTTGATAAGGTTTCATTTGAACTACAAAAGGGAGAAAAATTAGGAATTCTTGGTTATCAAAAGAGTGGTAAAACTACTGTATTAGATTTACTTACTAAATTAATTAGACCTAGATTTGGAAATATCTCAATTAATAATTGTGATATTAATAAATTGAGTACTGCTTATTTAAGAGAAATAATTGCATATGTTCCACAAAATTATGAACTTTTTGATGGAACAATCGAAGAAAATATTACATATCCATCAACAATTGATGAATATAAATATAATGATGCTTTAAATAAATGTAAATTAAAAGTTTTATTAATGAATTTACCTAAACGAGATCAAGAAAATGTGAAGGATGTTAATTTATCACAATCTGATATTGAACGTATTGGTTTAGCTAATGCTTTTTATAAAGATTCACCAATTATCATCTTAGATGATGCTACTAATAAACTTGATCCTACAAGTGAAAAAGAAATTCTAGAAGAATTCTTTAAACTTAAGAATAAGATTATGATTATTGCATCTAATCGTATTGTGACACTTGCAAAATGTGATAAGATCTTGATTTTAAATGAGGGTAAGGTTGTTGAATATGGTAATGCTAGTGATTTAATGGCTAATTCACGAAGCACATATTCAAAGATGATTGCAAATTTAAAATAATTAATAAAATTTAAATAAAAAAGCACATATAAGGATGCGCTTATATGTGTTTTTTAAAGTAAAAGGAGAATAATGATGAATAATAATGAAAGAGTAAGAACAAGATTTGCACCTAGTCCTACTGGCTTTTTACATGTAGGAGGCTTACGTACTGCGCTGTATTGCTACTTATTCGCAAAACAAAATAATGGTGATTTTATTTTAAGAATCGAAGATACAGATTTAGAACGTTATGTTGAAGGTGCAGTTGAGGTTATCTATAAAACATTAGCAGAAGCTGGTATGAAGATTGATGAAGGACCAAATGAGGGTGGACCTTATGGACCTTATGTGCAAACTGAAAGAAAAGATATTTATTTAAAATATGCTAAAGAATTAGTTGATAAAGGTGCCGCTTATTATTGTTTCTGTGATAAAGAAAGATTAGATAGTCTAAAAGTAAATGGTATTGCAAGATATGATAAACATTGCTTACACTTATCTAAAGAAGAAGTTGATGCAAAACTTGCAGCAGGAGTTCCTTATGTTATCAGACAAAACATGCCAACTGAAGGTGTTTCTGAATTTGATGATTTAGTATTTGGTCATGTTACTATTCCAAATAATGAACTTGAAGACCAAATTTTAATCAAATCTGATGGTCTTCCTACATATAATTTCGCTAATGTAATTGATGATCATCTAATGCATATCACTTATGTTATGAGAGGCAATGAATATTTATCATCTACTCCTAAATATAATCTACTTTATGATGCATTAGGTTGGCCAAGACCTCATTATATTCACTTAACTCCAATTATGAAGGATGAAACTAGAAAGTTATCAAAGCGTTATGGCGATGCTAACTTTGATGATTTTGTGAAAAAAGGATATTTACCACAAGCTATTGTAAATTATATTGCACTTTTAGGTTGGAGTCCTAAAGGTGAACAAGAAAAATTCACAATGGAAGAATTAATTGAAAAATTTTCAATTAGTGGTTTATCTAAATCATCTTCAATCTTTGATGAAGCTAAGATGAAGTGGTTAAATGGTGAATATATTAAAGAATTACCATTTGATAAGTTCATGGAATATGCTAAACCATATTTTGATGCATCAATTATAAAAGATAAATATGATTACAATAAATTTGGAAAATTATTACAATCAAGAATTGAAATATTCTCTGAAATTCCAGAAAAAGTTGCATTTATTGAAGATTTCAAACAAATTGATCCAGAAATGTACAACAATAAGAAATTCAAATTAGATGCTAATATTGCGAAAAACATCTTAAGTGAAGTAATTCCTTATTTTGAAGCATTAAAAGATTGGACTGAAGATAGCTTACATCAAGCAACTACAGATATGGCAACTAAATTAGAATTAAAAGCTGGTGCAGTATATACTGTTATGAGAATAGCTTTAAGTGCATGTTTAGTTACACCAGGTGGATCTGTAGAAATTGCTGACATTTTAGGTAAAGCAGAATCAATTAGAAGGCTAAAACAAGCTTATTCATGGTTATAATATGCAATTTAGTGAATTAAATATAAAAGATAAATTAAAAGAAGCTTGTAATTCTTTAGGTTTTATTAATCCTACCGAGATTCAAGAAAAAGTAATACCAGTAGCTATTGAAGGAAAAGATATTATCGCTAATTCACCTACTGGTACTGGTAAGACTTTAGCTTATGGATTACCAATTCTAAATAACATTGAAGGTGGTAAATATGTGCAAGTATTAATACTTGCTCCAACTAGAGAACTTGCCATGCAAATCACAAATGATTTGAAAGATTATTCAATGTATTTAGATGATATCAATATTGTGACCTTATATGGTGGAGAAAATATTGAAAAACAACTAACATTGTTAAAGAAAAAACCACAAATAGTTGTTGCAACCCCAGGTAGGTTAAAAGATCATCTAAATAGAGGTAGTCTACATATTGATAAAATCAAGACATTAGTTTTAGATGAAGCTGATGAGATGCTGAATATGGGCTTTAGAGAAGATGTTGATGAAATATTAGAATCTGTAAAGAATGAATCTCATCAAACAATGTTGTTTTCAGCAACATTTCCTAAAGAAATATTAGAAATATGTGATTTATATTTACATGATCCATATAAAATTAAATTACAAACAAAATCTTTAACTGTTGATACTGTTACACAATATTACATCATTGTGAAAGAAAAAGACAAAATTGAAGTAATGAGTAGATTAATTGATTATAATAACTACACTTCAGTTATGGTCTTTTGTAATACCAAGAAAGCAGTAGATGAAGTTACAAGTTCTTTGATGCAAAGAGGATATGTTGTCGAAGGCTTACATGGTGATATGCGTCAAATGCAACGAGACCGTGTAATGGATCGCTTTAGAAAAGGACTTTTAGAAGTTCTTGTTGCATCTGATGTTGCCGCAAGGGGCTTAGATATTGATGATATTGATGTAGTTATCAATTATGATGTACCAGATGATGACGAATATTATATTCACCGTATTGGTAGAACTGGTAGAGCAAAAAAAGAAGGCATCGCAATTACTTTAGTTAATACTAATGAAAAATTTAGATTACGGGGTATTATTGCGTATACTAAAGCTAAAATTGAAAAACTTGAAGTACCTAGCTTAAATGCAGTATTAAAAGTGCGTATCAGAAGAATCATTGATCAAGCTGTCAACGAAACAATGAAGGATGATATTAGCACATCTAAATCAAAAAAGATTATCACAAAAACAATTAAAGATGTGATAATTGATAAATCAATATTAGCAGAAGATGTAATCAGTGGTCTTATTCTAATGCAAATGGATGAAAGTCAAGAAATTGACCTTATCAATGATTCAATTGAATCTAAGGTAAAATCAAAGGGACATAAGGTAAGATTTTTCATCAATTTAGGTAAGTCACATGGTATAAAGATAAGTGAACTTAAAATATTAATTACATCAATCGCTAATTTAAAGAAAGATGCAATAAAAGAAGTGGAAGTTCATGATGATTTTTCTTTCTTTGAAACATCTATTGATTACACAAAAAAGATTTTAAAAGCATTTGAAAGACAAAAATTTCAAAATAAAAGAGTGATTGTTGAGGTTGCAAAAGAAAAACCAAGACATAAACACTCTAAAAATAAAGACACAAACAAAAATAAAAAAAGACGATAAACGTCAAAGTAGTAAAATTTGTAGAAGGAATAAAATATGGAAAAAGAAATTAAATTTTTAACTTCAGAATCAGTAACTGAAGGCCATCCTGATAAGGTGTGCGATAAAATAGCTGATAGTATTTTAGATGAGTACTTAGCTCAAGATAAGAATGCTCATGTTGCTTGTGAAGTAGTTGCTACTACTGATTTTGTGCTTGTAATGGGTGAAGTTAGTGCTAATGCAAGTGTAAATGTTGAAAAAGTTGTAAGAGATACAGTTGCTGAAATTGGTTATACTGATCCTAAATTAGGATTTAGTGATAAATCATTAGAAGTAGAAATACGTCTAAATCAACAATCTCCTGATATCGCAATGGGAGTTGGTGATGATGAAGGCGCTGGAGACCAAGGTATGATGTTTGGTCTTGCATGCAAGGATACAGAAGAATTAATGCCTGCACCTATTATGTATTCTCATAAACTTACTAAAAGACTTGCTGACTTAAGAAAAAATAATGAAGTTAGTTTCTTAAGACCTGATGGAAAAGCGCAAGTAACAGCTGAATATGAAAATGGAAAATTAAAAAGAATTGATAATGTAGTAGTATCAACTCAACATGATGAGACTATCAGTACTGAAGATTTACGTAAATATGTAAAAGAAGAAGTAATAAAAAAAGTAATTCCTGCCCATTTACTTGATAAAGATACTAAGTATTATATCAACCCAACAGGTAGATTTGTAATTGGTGGACCAACTGGAGATAGTGGCCTAACCGGAAGAAAGATTATTGTTGATACATATGGTGGAATGTGCCATAATGGTGGAGGCGCATTTAGTGGAAAAGATCCATCTAAAGTAGATAGATCTGCAGCATATTTGTGCCGTTATATCGCAAAGAATTTGGTTGCAAGTGGCATCATTGATAAAATTGAAGTAGGACTATCTTATGCTATTGGTGTAGCAGAACCTACATCAATTATGCTTGATACATATGGTAAATCATTTAAATATGATTTAAGTAATGAACAAGTATGTCAAATGATAAGAGATCTATTCCCACTTAGTCCAAGAGCTTTAATCAAGCACTTAGATTTAAGAAGACCAATTTATAAAGAAACTACTAATTATGGTCATTTTGGAAAAACTGGTTTTACTTGGGAACAATGCGACAAAACAAAGGAGATTTTAGATTACATTGGCAAAATTAATAAAAACTTATAAGAATTTTTATACTCGCCCAAATGATTTTGATTCTATGGACAAGATTAGACCAACTGCAATTCTTGATTTATTTCAAGGAATAGCAACAGATCATGCTAATGATATTGGTCTTGGTTATGAAGATTTAAAAGCTAAAAATATTGCTTGGATTCTTGCTAAACAAAAATATGTATTATTACATGATAGTGATATGTATGATATTTTTGATGCAACAACATATCCTCTACCTGCTGGTAGAATTGAATATGACAGATGCTATGAACTTAAATCAAATAAAGGCATGTTACATGTCATTGGTATAAGTAGATGGTGCTTAGTTGATTTTACAACCCATAGAATCACAAGAGAAAAAGCAGAATATAATGGACAGTGTATAGAAGATAATAATGGTTTGGAATTCGACAAAGACTTAGTTAAAATGAATGATTTAAATGATTTTACTTTAAAATGTGAATATCATGTCAATTATTCTGATTTAGATCATTATCATCATATGAATAACACAAAATATGGAGATGTTATAATAAATGCAATTGATAAAAACTTGCGAATCAAAGAATTTGAAATTATCTATTCTCATGAATGTGTAGAAGGTGATGATATTTTAGTTTATACAAAAGAAGAAGATGATATTATTTATGTATTTGGTCAAATTAAATCATCTAATTTGATTTCATTTAAATCAAAACTAAAAGTAGAAAGAATATAATGAAAGATGCTAATTTTTTAGCATCTTTTATTATTTATTCCTTGATAATACATTCTTTTTTTTATTTCTTTATCAATTTCATTCATTACCACAAATTTTTTTAGTGACCATGTTGGTTCTATTAATAAGTCTTTGGGAGGATCGCCACTAATTCTATGGACAACAATGTCATCTCTTAATATTGATAATTGATCACAGACTATATCAACATATTGGTTTAAACTTAGGATTTTAAATTCATTGTTTAAGAAATGAGAGGCTAATACTGAGCCTTTTAACACAAATAATGAATGAATTTTTATACCTTGAATATCTAGATTATTGATGTGTTTAATAGTATCTAACATCATAGATTTTGTTTCAAAAGGAAGACCGTTTATAATATGTACTACAACATTGATGTTTTTGGATCTTAATCTTTTAACGCAATTATCAAAATCTTCTGTGTTGTAACATAAATTCAAATATTTTTGAGTAGAAGAATGGATTGTTTGAAGACCTAGTTCAATTGTAAGGTCAGTTTTTGTGTTTAAATAATCTAAATATTCTAAACATTCATCACTGATACAATCTGGTCTTGTTGCAATATCTAATCCAACAATATCTTTATGTAAGGATAAAGCTTCTTCATATAAGCTTTTTAGCTTATCAAGTGGTGCATAAGTGTTAGAATTAGCTTGAAAATACGCAATATATTTAGAATTTGGCCATTTTTTAGAAATAATATCTTTTACTTCATTAAATTGAGTAATAAGTGAATCTTCTTTATTGCCACTAAAATCACCACTACCACTATCACTACAAAAAATACAACCACCATAAGCTTTAGTACCATCTCGATTTGGACAAGTAAAATTACCATTTAAAGCAACTTTAAATACTTTTGAATGGTATTTTTCTTTTAAATAATAGTCAAGTGTATAATAAGAATGTTGAGTATTGATATAATTTTTCATGAGTATATTATATCAAGAAAATGATTATTTTTAAATAAGAATAAATGAAAAATTTTCATAAAAAATGTTTTTAAAATAATTGACTATATGTGAATTTATTATTATAATAAAGGTGTCTGGAAAGTGCGCATTTGTACTATATATGCGAACCTTACATGAATGAATAGGAAGCTAAGACACATCTGGAGTTGAACGCTTAATTATTTAAGAATCCCGACGATGTGTATTAATAGAGGTTTCCACCTTAGGTGAACCGATGGTTCACATCATGTACTAACGGCTTTCTGGATATTTTTTTAGGAAAAATTAATATTCTAAGAATATAATTATTGAAAATAAAAAGGAGAGAGAAATATGAATTACATTTCAATTGCGTTTATAGTTATTTCCCTTGCATGTTTGGGACTTGGCTTTTTGCTTGGATTAAAAAGAGGAATTGGGAAATCTATTATTAGATTGATTGTTATTGCAGCTGTTATTGCAGTATTATTCCTATTTAAAGATAAAATTGGTGATTTCGTATTGAATTTAAAGATTGGTTCACAAACAGTTCAAGAATTTATTGTATCAAAAATCCCAGAAGATTTTAAATCAATGGAAGATAATATCATTCCAATTATTAAATTGATTATAATTGTAGTAGCATTTATTTTAGGATTATTAGTCCTACAATTAGTATCTTTAATCGTATCAGGAATATTAGGTGCTATCTTTGCTCGTGAAGCAAAGGGAAGATTAATTGGTGGAATTGTTGGTATTATCCAAGGTGCTGTTATTGCAGTTGCATTATGTGTTCCTTTAGCTGGAGTTTGTGCTAATGTTGGAAAATTATCTGAAGTTGAAGTTAATGATAAAAAATTAGTTACTCTACCTGCAAATCTTGATTGTAATGAAGCAGTTTCAAGTGGTGTTGGAAAGATTTATTATGAAAATGGTAATTTCTTATTTGCGAAAATTGCAGTAACAAAAACTGAAGATGGTAAAACATTAACATTAAATGGTCAAATTGATGCACTTATTGGCGCTGCTAAAATGGCAAATGAATTATTAGCATTAAAAGATGTTGATTTTTCTGGTGGACTTAATTCCACAAATGTAGAAACTATCAAAGAAGTATTATCAAATCTAGATACAATCAATGGTGAATTAACAGAAGAAGCACAAGAAACAGTTACAGAAATAATAACTGAACTTGCTGATTCATTTGATGTGCCAGTAGATTTAAGTGATTTTGATTTAAGCGAAATTAATTTTGAACAAGAAGCTGGCCTATTAGATTCAATTGTAGATTACCAAGAAGATGGTACAATTGATGATGTAAACGCAATGGTAACAAGCCTTGCTAATTCATCTATTGCTCTTGCAGCGCTTGAATCAACTGATGCAAGTATTACAGTTACAGCTGAACAACAAGCAGAAGTTGAAGCTGCCCTTGCTAATGTAGATGATCCTGAAAAAGTAGCTGCTATTAAAACTTTATTTGGTATTGAATAAAACCATGAGTGTAAAAGTCCTTGTATATGCGAGGACTTTTATAATGCTGTTATATTTTATTATTTAAAAATATTAGAAAAACCGGTAAATATTAATAAAAAAATATTGGAAAAACCGTATTTAGGAGGAAAACAATTTAATAACTTTGCCAATATATCTAATAATGTTTTTGTAATTTGGACTCAACAAAAACTGTTTTCTTGATTAATATGCTAAATTATGGTATAATAATATAAAATAGAGGTTATATATGATTAATGAATTATTAAACAACTTAAAATTAGATATTATCAAATCAATTAAGAATAAATTTGATTTAGATATAGAAGAAAAAGATATTTTCTTTGATACACCTAAAGATAAATTACATGGTGATTATTCTATCAATATTGCAATGAGACTTGCTAAACCTTTAAGAAAAGCACCTGTAATAATTGCTAATGAAATCATTGAAAACTTTGATAATAATAAAAATCATTTAGAAAAAGTAGAAGTATTAAATGGATTTATCAATTTCTTTATTGATAAAAAATATTTATCAAATGTTGTATTTAAAATAAATGCAGAAAAAGATAATTATGGTAATTCAAATTTTGGAAAAGGTAAAAAAGTAGATATTGAATATGTAAGTGCTAATCCAACTGGATTTTTACATGTTGGTCATTGCCGTGGTGCTGCATATGGTGATTCACTTGCAAGAATTTATAAAAAAGCTGGATTTGATGTAAATAGAGAATATTATATCAATGATGGTGGTAATCAAATAGAAAACTTAGTTAAAAGTATCTATGCAAGATATAATGAATTATATGGATTGCCATTTGAACTTGATGATGATTGTTACCATGGAAAAGAAATCATTGAAATTGCGAAGATGATTAAAGATGAAGTTGGTGATAAATATATCATCAACAATGATTATAATTATTGTCATGATTATTTTAGAACATTTGGTGTTAATTATTTACTAAATAATTTAAAGAAAGATTTAAATGATTTTAATGTTACATTTGATACTTGGTTTTCGGAAAAATCATTATATGACAATGGTGATGTTGAAAAAACAATTGAATATTTAAAGAATAGTGGCTACACTTATGAAGATGAAGGTGCGCTTTGGTTAAAAACTACTGAATATGGTGATGAAAAAGATAGAGTTTTAATCAAATCTGATAAAACACTAACTTATTTAACACCTGATATTGCATATCACATGAATAAACTTTCTAGAGGATATGATGAATTAATTGATGTATTAGGTGCTGATCATTATGGATATATTCCAAGACTAAAGGCTGCTATTAAATTCTGTGGTGGAAATCCCGACTGCTTAAACGTTGACATCTTACAAATGGTACGTGTAATGCAAGATGGAGTAGAAATAAAGATGAGTAAACGTAGTGGAAAAGCGATCACTATGAGAGATTTAATTGATGAAGTTGGTGCTGATGCTTTACGTTTCTTATTCATTCAAAAGGCTTTGTCTACCCAAATGGATTTAGATTTAGACCTTGCTTTAAAACAATCTAATGAAAACCCAGTATATTATGCTCAATATGCATATGCAAGAATCAGAAGCTTATTTAGAATGTATCCTAATTTCAAAGAAGTTAGCCAGTTTAATAAAATTGATTTAAATAAA
>JAEEGL014163599.1_pt1 | contig 58656 bp, 42 predicted proteins | sample 9134231 | NCBI WGS metagenome assembly JAEEGL01 (sample SAMN16246548, study PRJNA631951) | gut metagenome | biome: gut microbiome; feature: rumen; material: fiber-attached | host: Bos | place: Iran: Karaj | collected 2018-10
AAGCGGCTGGAACTCTGCGGACTGAAACGGAAATGGCTTGCCATTTCTTCTCAAATTCCCTATAATTCTACTAAACTGCTAAGGAGAAATTCTCTAATTCTCTAATTCTTGATTATTATAAAAGGTGGGAAACTTGAATTACTTAATCACGTCCATGAGCTAAAGCCCGAGCTCGCTCACGCTCGACAAAGCATGAGCAAGCTCAGTTCGTCGCTCACTTAATCACGACCTTTTTGCCGTTGCGGACATAGATGCCCTTTGTGGGCTGAAGTACGCGGCGACCGCTCAGGTCGTACCAGACATCTGCCTTGTTGCCTGCTTTCACAGCACCGATGCCAGTGGTAATATCTTTTAGACGCTCATACTCAGCCTCAGCATCGGTCAGCACCTTCAGCGTCTCTTCGCTTACGAGAGCCTTCTGTGCGTCGGTTAGAGCATCGTAGGCTTCGCGGGCGGCATCGATGAGTGCCTTGCTGTCTTCGGTGTATTCCACTGTGCCGATGGCATTGATCTTCGCGATGACTGCATCAGCGGCTTCCTGGTCGGCTGCGGCCTGCACATTGGCTTGAGCGGTGCTCACGGCATCGTTCAGCGTTGTCGTGGCAGTCTCAACCTCCGTCTGCGTAGCGTCGGCATTGTCCTGCACCTCCTTGGCGGCATTGATGGCGGTTGAAAGTTCTGCGGCAATTGTGGGATAGCTCTCGCTGATGCTGTTGTAGTAAGTCTCAGCGTCGGTGATGGCGGCATCCAGCGCCGTCTTGTCTGTCAGCTTCTTGTACGTTGCGCTAATCTTCACGTTGGCACGCTGCATGGTGAAGGTCCACTGGTTGTCCTCGCCTTCCACGGGTGTCAGCGTTACAGCATTGAGCAGGTCGATGTCGGCTCTGCGGGCGGCAGCCACTGCAGCATACCACTGGCCGGACACCTCGCTGACCACATAGCCCTCGGCCGGAGTAATCTCGACGGTCACGGTCTGACCTTCCTGGGCGGTGACAATAGCCTCACCGGCAGCATTCTTGAATGCCACCGTGCCGTACACGCTCGTTCCCACGCCCAGGGCGTATTCCACGCCGTCGCCAGCAGGCTGATCCTCGGGATCTGACTGAGAAGGAGTATAAGTATACTCAAAGCCATAGAAGCCTAACTTGGAACCAGCGCAATAAACCTTATAAGACTTACCTGCTGATACTTTAAAGGAATAGGTACCGTAATACTTTGCATCGACTGTTATTCCATTGTAGTCTTCAAGTGCTGTTCCATCCTCTTCGACATAGAATGCCTTTTCTGCATTCAGAACGACAGCCACGTCAATGGTGCCATCATATACTGGGGCAATCGTATAGAAGGTGCCACCTTCTTTGTTGCCATTGGTGCCGTTGCCTTCTGTAACGGCAGTATAGTCGGTGACATGAGTATCCGCCTTTGCAGCCTTAAAATCTGCGCCTCCACTTTCACCATAGGTAATCGTGGCTACGACAGCCTCGGCATCATCCTTCACGTCAACTGTTTGGCCGGAGGTGAATGTGTCGCCTTCAGTCAAGGCATATTTCACCGTGGTCTCGCCGTCGGCCCATGCGCCCGTCACTGCCATGCAGGTCAGCGCAAGGATTGAAAATAATTTCTTTTTCATATACATATTTACTTTAATGTTCTTTTTTTCTTTTTCGAACACGAATTTCACGAATTAAACGAATCTTTTTTCTTTTAACGTGTAATTACCATGTAATGACCCACGAATTATCTTTAATTCGTTAGATTCGTTAGATTCGTGTTCGTTTTCTCACTCTCACTTTACCACGACTTTCTTTCCGTTCATGATATACACACCCTTCTTGGTCGGGATGTTCTGGAGTTTGCGGCCGTTGAGGTCGTAGAACACACCATCCGTGTAATCCGTGAAATCTGTGGTCGTAATCTTCGTGGTTTCACCGAATACGAGGTTAATCGTGCGGGCGTTGTTGGCGGCGGCGGGAATCTCCAGCCAGGCCTTGTTAGCATCTACGGCGAGAGCGTTCTCGACCCTTACGAACTGCTTGCCGTTGAAGGCATAGCGGTCGGCGGTGTCGTCAGAGGCGGCAATCTCGGTGGCCTCGAGTGTACCCTTGAAGCCTTCGTACCACATGAAGCTGGCAGGATCCTCGGTGGGGATGAGGACGATGGTGCGGGTCTCGTCCGACGTGTTCTTCACGAGCAGAGGCACGTTGGCGGGAATGACGTCGAACTTCGAAGCAGTGGCAACCTCATTGCTTACTTCGGTGATGGTGTAGAGTTCGGCGGCGGTCTCGTCGGTGTCGAGGGTCAGTGCCTCGTCACAATAGTAGGTGACGTATTCTCCGGCGGGAACGGTCAGTTCGTAGGCCTCGTAGAGCACGAAGACGTTGCTCTGGGGGGCGGTGCCTGCGTAGTTGCTCTCGTCAACGGCTGTAGCGATGGCTACGTAGCGGCCTGGTGTGAGGCTGGCGAAGGCGATGGCGTCGCCGGTGGGCTGGCCGTTATCGTCGATGGCGTAGATAGCGGTGGTGAAGTCGGTACCCAGCGTGAGGTATTTCTCCTCGGTCTGGTCGTACACCTTGACGAAGTTCATGATCTCTTCGACGGTCAGATTGGCGAGCACGTAGGCGTCGCCCTCCTTCTTCAGTCGGATGCGGTAGTCCTCAGAGCCGTCGCCCACGCTGGCGGTCATGTTGATGGCCATGTCGCGCACCAGCTCGTACTCTATGGTCACGTCGTTGGCGGGCATCTCCATCGTGGCCGTGGTGGCATCGTCGCTGAGGTCTGCCATGCCAGCGGGGGTGTAAAGCAGCAGGCCGTAGGTAGAGAAGTGGCTCATGGTGATGGTGGCCATCTTGTTCACAGCGTCATAGACGGTGGGAATCATCTCTGTGGGCAGATTGCTCACGTTGTCGAAGTACCATGTCTGCAACTCCCTGCCTGTGGGTATGTTGCCGAGGAACTTCAGGCTGGCAACGACCTTACCGGCGTTGAAGTTCAGCGCATTAGAGCCGTTGGTGAGGTTGACGTTGAGCTTGGCCAGCACGTCGGTAGAACCAATCTTCTGCTTGGTCTCCTCGTAGGTGGTCTCAAGGTTCACCTCTTCGGGGTTGCCTTCGAGGATGCTGCCGATGGCCTCCTTGTCGAAGTTCAGGGAGTAGGCGTTGTCATCGCTGCCCACGTTCACCGTGAGACCTGAGTTCTTGGCCTTGTTGAACTGTTCGAGCAGGTTGGTCTTCTCGCCAGGGTTGACATTGGCCTCGACCTCGGCACTGCCGTATTGGTAGGCGGTGATTTGCACACGATATGTATCAGACCCGAGATCTTCAATCTGTGTTACAATCCATGCGTTAAAGGGATTACTGTCGGCATCGCAGGGTGTGTAGGTGTACCGGCTGCTATTACGAACTCTTTCAAGTACACCTCCCTCAAGGATTGTCACTTGGTTGCCACTGCTCGCTATAGCCTGCGAAGAACTCTGTAAACTATAGTGTTCGTCATCCTGGCTTTGCAGAAAGTAGGGCATAAGCTTGAGGCCGTACGATGATTCTATGCCAGTGATGGCAGCACCCTCGATGAGGATGTCGTTCGGTTGCAGATTGCGTATGTCCACGCTGCTGTTATAGACCGTTTCCTCCTGCGCCCATGCGCCCGCCGTCATGGCGAACAGCGCGACGAGCGTCATTATATATCTTGATATTTGTTTCATAATCTTATTCTGATTAATTGTTACTATTTCGTTCATTTCTTTTCTCGAGAGAGGGGCTACTTGACAATTGAATAGGTTTCAGTCGCGATGATTTTATCATCAGGAAGTACTGGTTGAGTATTCGAATCAACAAGTTGTCCATAATCGGGATGATGAACTCTGTTGCCTTCTCTGATGAATAAGCCTGAGTCTTTATTTTCATCGCGCTTGATGGCGTTGGCCCAGCTTTCTCCCTCGGCATAGTAGACGGTAACAGCACCGATGGTAATGCTCAACAGCTTCACCGTCTTCTTCGCCTCCACTTTCTTGAACTTGTAGCCCTGGGCGGCGTTGAGGATGATGGTCTGACCGGCCTTCACGTCGGTGATCTTGCCGTCGGTGACGGTGGCGTCGGTGCCATCGACGGTGACGGTGGCCTTGCCGCTCTCGATGGTGTTGGCGTTGGCAGCGTTGAAGGCGATGTCGAACTTGTTGCTGAGCAAGCTGACCTCGATGGGCGTAGCGCAGATCTCGGAGTCGTTAAAGGTGTTCTCGGCAGTGGCCTCCTGGCCGTCGGGGGTGTCGGCACCCTGGATGTAGTACCATACATAGACGGTCGTGGCGTCGTCGTAGCCTTCTGCGGTGGGCAGGGTGCTGAGCCATCCGTTAGCCTGTGCGGCCTGTTCGGCGGTCAACTGCTCTGTGGTAGCGAAGTACATCACTGTGCCCTGTCCCGTGGCTACGGTTCCCTCAACGATGATGGGGTCGCTGGTTCCGGCGAAGATGCCCTCAGCAGCGGCAGGCAGGAGTTCCACGTCGCTCTCGATGGCCCACTGTGCCGTGGGGGCGTAGAGGGGGGTCAGCATCACGTCGTAGTCGGGCATCGTGAAGGTTGCCTGCTTCGTCGTGGCGTCCCATGTCACCTCGAGGCCTTCAGGCTCAACGGGGAAGACAATGCCAGCAGGGATGACGACAATCTGCTTGATAACCATATCCTTAAAGACCTTGAAGACGATGTAGCCCGAGCCGTTCTCGGCGGGCGTGACCTTATTCACCTGAATCAGTGCGCCGGAAGGGATGGGGGTCTGGCCAGTCACGGCCTCGACGCCGCCAATGGTGGCCGTGGCGCGGACCTCGCCGGGGCCTCCCTCGGAAGTACCGTCACCGATAGCCCAGATCATTTCCTTGGTCGTGGCGTTAGTAGCATCGTAGACGATGACAACCCTGTCGCCAGCCACCAGGCCGTCGACGGCCATCTCCTTGTCGCTCGGGCACTGCAGTCCGCCGTTGCCTGCTACGTTGCCGTTGATGCGGTCGGAGCGGCGCCATACGTGGCAGACCTCAGGCAGCACGCTGCCTTCAGCCCATTCGTAGCCCTTATAGTCCTGACGCTTGCTATCTGTCCTGTCGGATTTCTCCCATCCATAGAAGGCCTGACCGTTAGCGGCGCTTCCGTTCTTGTTGCCAGGATTCTCGGCGGCATTGGCTGCAGCCTCGAAGTCATAGACAATGGAGCCTTCGGGGAAGAACACATTTTTGTCTGCCCATGCGCCCGTCGTCATGGCAAACAGCGCGACGAGCGTCATCAGTAATTTTGATAATTTGTATTTCATAATCTTAATTGTTTTTTTTAAATTGTTTTTTTTGTTTTGGTCGCTTCGCTCAAAATCTTCAACATGTAATTGCCATGTAATTTCTCATATAATTTGCTCCGCATGGATTAATGATTAATTCGTGGTAATTCGTGTCTTATCTTCAACATGTAATTGCCATGTAATTTCTCATATAATTTGCTGCGCATAGAATTAATGAATAATTCGTGGTAATTCGTGTCTTATCTTCAACATGTAATTGCCATGTAATTTCTCATATAATTTGCTCCGCATGGATTAATGATTAATTCGTGGTAATTCGTGTTAAACTCTCTCTCCTGCTGCCTCGTTCCGTCCCGGAAGTGCCAGTCGGAAGTTTCCGGCTCCCGTCTCCGGTCGGCGCGAAGGTCTCGGCGGTTTGCGGCTCCCGTTTCCGAGGCTGCGCGGGCGAGTAAGTTCCAACTTACTCCATGTTTCCACCCATCTTCTCCGCCTTCACGCCGATGACCTTGCGGGAGCCGTTGTACTTCAGGGTGACGGTGGTGCCTTCGGCCACGCCCTCCACGGGCAGGTCGCCGAACTCGGTAGCGTCGCCAGCCTTCACCTTCCAGTTGTCAGCATCCTCGGTGCCCTCGGCCAGTGAAACCTTCTGGGTTGTGACGACAGGGGCGGGTTTGCCAAGGTAGGTCAGGCGGAAGTTGTCGAAGCATACCCACTGCTTTGTTGCGGTGCCACTGACGCCGATCTCCATCTTGCCGTCGTCGCCCACGGTGAACTCGATGGGCTCGATGGTGTAATTGCCGGCTGTGAACGATTGTGCGGCTTCGGTCATGCTGTTCACACTACCGGTCCAGACAGGTACGGCCTGCTCCACGCCGTTAGCGAAGAACTGAGGAGTGGCGGGATTCTCACTCTCGTAATCTTCCTGACGGTAGAAGCCCTGAGCAGTCAGCTGATAGGTGCCTGCGGGCGCACCGGTGATGGTCTGCGTGAACGAGAAGGGAGTGTAGTTAGCATCGGCGCAGTTGTTGCCAATAGTTCCATTTCCATCCTCGCCACCGCTGATGTTGATATTGTGGCCTTCGCCTGTCAATTCCTGCACCACGGTCCATGCCTCGGCGTTACGCGCGTCGTTGCGGTTGAAGTTCTGGGCCTTGATAAGACGGGTGGCATCCACGGGATTCTCAGCCGTGGCATTGGCCATATTATTTATGAGCTGTTCCATCACACCATCTGCGGTGACGATGATCCACTCACGCGGCGTGCTGCTCAGCTCGAGGTTGTCGTTGGCATCGATGTTGATGTACTTCTCGCTGGCGGGGTCGAGGATGTAGAATCCGAAGCCCCGGTAGTCGAGAGCCCAGCCATACGCGGAGCCGTCCATATAGAGATTGCTGCCGAGGAAGTGGCTGTCGCCACCGTTGAAGACGCGGCTGTCGATGGTCACGGTGCGGGTCTCCGAGTTGGGAGTGAGCGTCAGGTCGAGACCCATCTCGTTGACGATACCGCGTGTGCCCCAGTCGTGGCCGGCGGCCATCATCTTAGTGCTCTCTACGTCGATGAGGTAGTACTGGCCGGCAGGGAAGTCGATGAACCTGTTGGCCTTCTTGAAGTCGGCGATGGCTTTCTTCAGGCCAGTGATGATGGCCTCAATTTCAGTGTTGTTGTACCAGTTGGCCTTGTCGCCAATGGCTTCTTCCGCTATGGCGAGAATTACGAGGAAGTCGTCCTTGCCTTCAGTCTTGTTCTCGTCGGCAGCAAGTGCCTCGGCATCGGTTACGAGGGCTTTGAGCTCTGTCTGACTAGCAGCGTATGCCTCCTTGGCGGTGGCGAACCATGTCAGCTGATAGATCTGCGTGGTGTGCCAGTTGCTGCCGCCCCTTTCTTTACCCAAACCGAGCTTGATGTTACCGTCGGTCACAGTCACATTGAATTGAAGCAGATTGTACTCTGAGAACGAAGTTCCAACGCGTGCAGTGATGAACTCTTTCTGTTCGTTGGCAAAGACGTAGGCCACATCGGTTGAACCATCCTCCATCGTGCTTTCGATGCCGCGGTTTGGAGTGAAGTAGGCATTGCCATAGAAGCCGACCTTGTACTGGCCATTGGTCAGACCGGTGATGTCCTGATAAATCATAATACCTGTGCGGCTGGCACCATTTCTCCCATCCTCATAGACTTCGGCAGGCTGTGAGGTGCGTCCGTCGTAGGTAGTGACAGCCGGTGCAGCCCAGTCAGGAGAAAGACCGGCGGTATTGCCGTTAAAATCCTTCCATCCGTCGGTAGCCACCTTTGCCGTCTCGTCCTTCTCAAAGTCGGCATTGTCGGCGTTGTACTGGTCGATGGCAGCCTTCAGCGTGGCTTTATCGTCATCCGTAGGCGAGGCGATGGCATTGTATGTCTCGATGGCAGCCTTCAGTTTGCCTACAGCCACATCATCATCGGAATAATAAGGAATCATGAGCGTCGGGTCGGTGACAGGCTGCTCGGTCAGTCCGGCGAGCACGGTGGCATCAATCTCCACCTTCACGTTGTCGAAGATGAATTCCGTGGCCACCTTGTTTCCAGCCAGATTGATGTAGATGGTGCGGAATTTCAGCAACCAGTCGCCCTGGTCGCTCTTCGTGGTGCCGTCGCATTCGGCAGGCACGGTGTAAGTCGCTTCGTAGTGCTGCCATTTGTTGACGTTTTCCTCGGTGGTTTCAATGCTGGGAGCAGGCCAGCCGCCGAGCGTCCACCAGACGTACTGAGTAGGCTCGTTGGCAAGCTGGAATCCGAATGAGTAGTCTTCATCATTGCTTACCCTGACACCGGCCTTGTCGGTCTTGTAGTCGAAGCTCAGTTTATACTCCGTGCCTGCGGGTAACACGTAAGGCAGGCGGATGTCGAACTGGGTGTCCCATGAGTTAGCCTCGTTGTCTGTCGACTGCAGCTTGATGGCTCTGGAGCCGTCCACGCCGATGCCGTCGATGATGCGGGCGAGGTACATGCCTCCGGCCTGTTCATTCACATAGAAGCACGACACGTCAGTCCCCTCCATGTTGCTGTTCTTGACGATGTTCGTCCACGTTTGTGCCCATGCGCCCGTCGCCGCGATAAACAGCATGGCGAGCATGGTCAGCACTCTGGCAAAGCCCGAGTGTCCCCGGCTTTGCGCTCTCTTCATGAAAATTTTCTTCTTCATAAGCGTTAATAGTTTAAAATGTTAGTACTAATGTGAATTATATCAGTTGTTTTCGTTTTCTCTTCCTGTTTGGGGCCGACCCTCGTTTCCTTCATCGCCTGGTGACGAAGAGGGGCGGTATGTCACGGCGGATGACGAGCTGCCAGCCGTTGTCGCCGTCGGGATTGTAGTCCACACGGTCGGTAAAGTCACGCATGACGTGTATCATGCGGCCGTCTATCTGGTGGCCGCTGTGGCAGAGTGTCACCTTCATGCGCTTGTCAGATACTTCCGCCGAGATGTCACAAGGGCGACCCTTCAGTTCCGTCACGGCAATCTCCACCAACTGCCCTACGATGCGCAGCGGCTCTTGGTCTGGCTGTTCGCTGATGACGCGGCGCACGAATTCCAGTGTGTCCTCGTTGCCGTCGGGTCTGTAAGTTTTGTCGTTGTCTGTCATTTTGTTTTGGATATGTTATATGTTGTTGCTTTCGCTTTTCATCCATGCCGTCACGCTGGTACCCATTCGCTGCCGGAAGGCAGTGTAGAACGAGAGGTAGCTGCGGTAGCCGCACTCGTGGGCCACCTCGAAGATGGTGACTGGACGCCCTGCCGCCACGGCCTCGCGGTAGAGGCTGACGAAGTGGTCGATGCGCAGGCGGTTGATATAGGAGTTGCAGGTGTCGTCATGCTCGGTGAACCATGCGCCCAGGGCCTCGCGGCTCGTGCCGAGCGTCTCGGCCAGCTGCGACAGCGAGAGGTCGTACTGCAGATAGAGCTGAGGCTGCTCGCAGTGGAGGAAGAGAAGGTCATCAATACCTCCAACAGCCTCACCCCCGACCCCTCTGCGATTGGAGAGGGGAGTAGATAGACCATCCGCTTGTTTGTTATTAGCATTTTTGTCTTGAGAGTAACCACTCCCCTCTCCAATCGGAGAGGGGTCGGGGGTGAGGCTGGAGGGGCTGGGGGTGATGCTCAGTTTTTGCAGCGCCTCCACTCTCCATAGCAGGAAGACGATGATGGCGATGGTCTCCACCTGTGCCAGATATTCCCTGGCCATCACGCCCGGATTGGTGAAATATACCTCATAGACTACGAAAAGGAAGGCTGCGAAGAGCAGGCTCTGCCACACCTCCTTGTGCTCCAGGTCGGCATAGTTCTCGCGCAGCCAGCGGCCGTACTTTATCAGCTCATGGATGTAATACACGACGAAAACCGTCATGACTGCCACTTGCCAGTAGGTTGTCAGGTCGAAGCCGTAGAACTCATCGTGACGGACAATGCCCACGGCAGCAGACACGACGATGGGTACCTGCGACAACACCCACGGCCAGAGCCTGTACTGGCGGTTCTGCAACAGGTGCAGCAGCACGGCCATGACGAGCGGAACGAGCAGGACGTGGTCGAGCGTGACGGCCACGATGTTGCGCACCAGCCGGTCGTCCGTCAGCCAATAGACGCCCAGCACGTACCACCATGCGTGACTCAGTGCCGCCATCAGGAAGAAGGCTGCCGTCCACCGGCGTAGCGCCCTCGGCGGGGTAATGTCAGGTAAGATGGTGTTGCTGCGCCCCAGCCACAGATATATTCCTGCCACTACGGCCAGCATGGCAACGCCGCCGTAAAGCAAGAGAAATAGGCTGTCTTGAATGCTCTGTTGCGCGTACATATTTATAATGCTTAATGCTTAATGCTTAATGCGTAATGCGTAATTGATATATGCGGTAGCAAATTTTTCACTTTTCATTTTTCACTTTCAATTTACGATACTCCGCCGGTGCCATGCCGAAGCGGGCCTTGAAGTCGTGGTAGAACGTGGTGGTGCGCTGGTAGCCGGAAGCCTCGCCCACCTCGACAAACGATTTCGTGGGGTGCTCCACCATCAGACGGCAGGCATAGTCGAGGCGGCAGTTGCGCACAAACTCAGGCAGCGACTGACCACCACCCTGTGCAAAGGCTGCTCCCACACGGGCCGCCGACAGTGAGAAATGCTGCATGACGGCAGAACGGTTGAAGTCGGGCCAGCGGTACAACTCCTGGTCTTTAATAACCTTGGTGATATAGTGGAACAGCTCCTCGTCGGTCATCCCGCCCAGATTCTCTTGAGGGGAAAAGGGCATAGACTCTTGCTCTGTCTGTGAAGTCCCATGTTCGCGCTCCAGCTTCGTCTCAATGTCTGTCAGCCGCCGGGCAATCACCGCCACTTCCTGCATAGCAGCATCCCGCTGCTTCCGCAGCAAGTTGGCAATCGCCAAGGTTATACCTAAAGCGACGAGCACGAATCCAGTGATGATTAAAACAAACTCCATAGATTAGTCGTAAATTCGGATTCAAAATTACCAAAAAATCCTCATCTCGACAATAGGCAAAACAAATGAGCAAGCCTTTACAAACAAATAAGCAGTGTTTGTAACGAATCAGCAATTATCAACGAACAAAAATTTGTCCTTTCTAAACCACGAATTTAACGAATGCAACGCCACACTTTGTACCTTTAGAGGTCAAAGAACTACACGAAAATGAATTGGTAATTACTGTCGGCGATATTCGGTGGGCGACAGGTTGAAGCGGGCCTTGAAGTCGTGGTTGAAGGTGGTGGGGCGGCTGAAGCCGGAGGCGGCGGCCACGTCGGTCACCTTCATGTCGGTGGTCTTGAGCAGGACGCAGGCATGCTCCAGACGGCAGTCGCGGATGAAGTCGGCCACGCTGCTGTAGTTGCTGCCCTGGGCGAAGGCACTGCCCACCTGTGCGTTGCTCAGGTTGTAGCGGTCGCAGACGGCCTGGCGGTCGAACATCGGGTCGAGATAGAGCTTGTTCTCGCGGATGTCGTCGCAGAGGTGCTGGAAGAGTTCCTTGTCCGACAGCGTCTTCAGCTCGGCGGGTGCGGCAGAGGGTTTCTCCGGCGACGGCCGGCGGATGGCGTTTTGCAGCTGCACAAAGCGTTCCTTGTAGGCGATGGTCTCGTCGATGAGGCGCACCAGACCGTGGTTCTTCTCGTTGACGATGCGCTTCTGGTAGAAGAAAAAGACTGCGAAGGCGATGGCCAGCAGGGCGATGACGGCCACGGCCAGGCTGACGATGCGGAACTGCCGTGCCTCGGCCTCCTTCTCCTGAATCTGCAGCTGCTGCTCCTTTGCGTGATAGCGGGCAGCATAGTCGTGGGCCTCGCTGCGGTGTAGGCTGTCGCTGACTGCTTTCGAGAGGTTGGCGTAGCGCGTCTGATAGCCAAGAGCCTCGGCAAATTTTCCCTTGTCACGGGCGGCGATGGCACGAGAACGCAGGATGATGGCATAGTCCTCGTTGAGCGTATCGCTACCCATGCGACGCTCCAGTTCGTCGTAGGTGGCCAGTGCCTCGTCGTACATGCCCAGTGCCATCTGCGCGGGGGCAATCATGCGGCGGGCGGCGAAGGTCTTGCCGTAGCTGCTGTTGTCAAAGAGGGAGAGGTATTTCTTCGCCAGACTTAGGTAACTACTCTCCTGACCCTTCGGAGGGTTCTGGGTGTGGCTATACGCTATAGCCATAAAACCCCATGCCTGTGCTCGGCTGAAGTCCATATAGCGGTCACGGTCGCTGGGGTTGTCGCTCCACGAGAGGCGGTAGCTGTCCTCGGCATAGTCGCCGGCATGCTGCTCGTAGTGGTCGAGGCGGTCGAGGATGCGCTGCCCCAGGGTAATCATCTCGTCGAAGCGCTTCAGGTTGAAGAGGGCATTGATCTTACGCTTGCAGGCCACGACGAAGGCATCCATGCGGTCGATGCTGTCAAGATGGCTGATGGCCTCGTCGAGTTTGGCAAGTCCTTCGTTCTCCTGTCCCAGGTGCGTCATCACCAGGCCAATGTCGGCTTCGGTGCGCCAGCGTTCGGTCTCCTGGCCTTGTTTCTGACAAAGTTCAGCCTTCTGCGTGGCCCAATGCATATATTGCTCGTAGTCGGGCTTGGCACGGCTGGTCGCAATGAGCAAGTCAAGGATATTCTCCTGTTCTGTGGGAGCATTGCGCACGGAGTCGTGTTCGAGCAACGCCTTACAGATAAGGATGGCAGAGTCTAGCCGCTGCTCCATGAGCGACTTGCTGTAGATCTTGGCACGTATGAACTGGCCGCGATAGTCGCTGATATTGCCTAACAACAATGCCGAGTCGAGCAGTGTGAGTGCCCGTTCGGGATAGGTGGCGTAGGCGACCATTATCGAGTCCTGCTGGTAGGGCGTGTCGGCGAGGTGAGGCAAATGTCTCACTGACTTGCCGTCGCCACAGTTTCCAAACACAAACAGGGTGACACATATAATAATAAGGTTCGCGACTTGTTTCATGTTGAACTGTAATTGTGGTGTGGCACGATGAGTAGGAACCGTGAGCCTTTCTTGTAGCTTGGGTCGATCTCGAGCGTGGCATCTATCAGCTTGGCTATCTTGCGGCTCATGGTGAGTCCGAGGCCCAGACCCTGCTTGAAGGTGTCCACCTTGTAGAACCGCTCGAAAACCTTCTGGTGGTACTGCTCGTCGATGCCGATGCCCGTGTCGGTGATGGCAAACTCGATGCCACCGTTGGCGGCGCGCTCCCTGACCTTCAGCTCCACGGTGCCCTGCTGGGTGAACTTGATGGCGTTCTTCAGCAGTTGCGACAGTATCTTGTCGATTGCCTGGCGGTTGCTGTGTATGACGAGGTTATCGTCCACCAGGTGCTTGTACTGTAGCTGCAGTCTCCCGTTGTTGATGACTTCCATGCGAAGCATCAGGTCGTCGCACAGCTGTTTCACGTTGACGTCTTCGTCGGTTGTGTAGTGCTCCTTGCTCTCGTCCTCGGCAATCTCCAGCAGCTCGTTCACGATGTTGGTTATCTCGGCGGTGTTCTTGCTGATGTCGTCCAGCATCGTGTTGCGGTCTTGTTCGCTCAACTGGTAGACGGGGTTGGTGATGACTTGTGCGAAGCCGGTGATGACGTTCAGCGGTGTGCGTATCTCGTGGCTGACATGCTCGATGAACGACGACTTCATGCGGTCGGACTCCTCGGCACGCGAGAGGGCTATCTCCAGCTCCCTGTTCTGTGCGAGGAGCTGCTTCTGGTAGCGGCGGCGCACCAGGTAGCGCGAGGCGATGAGGCCCAAGGCGGCCAGCAGCAGCGCGATGACGCCGGCCATCAGCATCTTCTGTCGGCGAGAGGCTTGTTCACGGTCCTGCCGCGCCTGTTCCTGTACACGGTTCATGCCCATTTCGGAGTTGATTTCGTTGATGCTCTCGAAGAGCATGTCGCTGTTCAGCGAGTCGCGCAGGTCGCGGCGGTACTCCACCTCCTTGAGTGCCTGCTGGCGGTTGCCCATCATCTCGTATATCAAGATACGCATGTCGCAGCGGTCCAGTGCGTCGAAGTCTGTGGAGCTGTGTTCCAGCGTCTCCAGGGCCGTGGCATAGTCGCCTGTGAACGCCGCTTTGAGCATCTTCATCATGTCAGCGCCGTAGCCGTCGAGCAACGGGTATTTTTCGCATATCTGCAGGTACTCCTCGTAGGTCTTCTCGAAGAGACGTTTGTCGCGCAGATAAAAGGAAATCTCCCCCTTTTGCACGACATACACCTTATGGTATTGTGGGTTGTTGGCCGTCATGCTGCCAAAGTGCTCGTTGACCTCCATTGCCTTTTGCGGCTCACGGTGTGCCTGTAGCGAGGCGATGCGTGAGTAGATGCCAACCAGTGCGCCGGTGTCGTTGGGTGCGCAGGCTTTCAGTGCATCCTTGTAGTATTTGTTGGCCATGCGGTAGTTGCCGCGCAGGTCGTAGATGTTTCCCAAGGCCGAGTAGACGATGTCGTAGTGTTTGTCGCCCTGCTCCTCCATGTCATGCAGCATCATGTTGGCCTTCTTGATGGCGCGGTAGGTCTTGCCGTGCTCCGTGTCGTAGAGCAGCTCGTTGAGGTACACCTTATAGTATGAGTCCTTGTTGTCGTGTTGCAGGTAGTAGTCCTTCAGCTGCTCCGTAGCCTGGTAGAAGGCCGTCTCGTTGGAGTCGGAATAGAGCTGGAAGTAGCGGCGGTATAGGTTGGCAAAGGCCGTGTCCTTCGGTTCGTCGGCGGCAATGCCAACGGACACAAGGAACAGCAGGGTGGTAAGTAGGGATTTATAGTTCATAGTTCATAGTTCATAGTTCACAGTTCATAGTTCACAGTTCATAGTTCACAGTTCATAGTTCATAGTTCTTACTTCTTACTTCTTACATCTTACATCTTTTACCCTCGCCATGCAGACGACACCGACGATGATGAAGGGGATGGAGAGAATCTGTCCCATATCCAATGGCAGCGAGGCCTCGAAGGCTTCCTGTATCTCCTTGGTGTACTCGATGAAGAAGCGGAAGGTGAAGATGTATGTCAGGCACAGTCCGAAGTACCAGCCGGTGCCGATCTTCTGCAGCAGCCGCTTGTGCAGCCACCACATCAGTCCGAACAGGATGGCGTAGGCGATGGCCTCGTACAGCTGGCCGGGATGGCGCGGCATCATGTCGACACGCTCGAAGACGAAGGCCCACGGCACGTCGGTCACCTTGCCGATAATCTCTGAGTTCATGAGGTTGCCCAGTCGGATGAAGCATGCCGTCACACCCGTAGCGATGGCGATGTTGTCCAGCACAGTCCAGATACTCAGCTTTGTCCGCTTCACATATAGCCACAGGGCAATGATAAGTCCCAGCGTGCCGCCGTGGCTGGCCAGTCCCTCGTAGCCTGTGAATTTCCATCCGCCGTCCTGCAGGAAGTGGATGGGCAGCAGCATCTCGACGAAGCCTTTGATGCTAGTCAGGTAGTAGTCGGGCTGGTAGAAGATGCAGTGTCCCAGGCGGGCACCTATCAGGATGCCCAGGAAGCAGTAGACGAACAGCGGGTCGAACAGCTCGTCCTTGATCCGCTGTTCCTTATACAGTCGCTTGACGACGAGGTAGGCCAGTGCCAGTCCGATAAGCCAACAGAGGGAATACCAGCGGAAGGGGCCAAAAGTCAGCGACGGGTTCCAAGAAATATAAGTCAATAAATCAGTAATCATGAATTATTTTATTATCAAGAATTAGAGAATTAAAGAATTATCAGTGAACGGAGATTATTATCAAGAATTAGAGAATTAAAAGAATAAATTGTGAGCTTGGGTAATTATCAAGAATTAGAGAATTAGTATTTCTTGTAGTTGGTGTGGTTCGGAATGAACTTGTATTGCAGACTGGTGGTGCCGAAATTGAGCAATAAGCCTAATTGATGATTGCCTACATGCAGGTAATTGATCAGCTGTGACTCAAACTCACCAGTTATCTCGCTAAACGTCTTTAGCTCGACACCTATCAGACCGTAGCAGAGGAAGTCGTAGTAGAAGTCGTGCTCAAGCGTAATGCCATGAAACGTGATGGACAAATGCTTTTCTCTTTCGTAAGGGATGCTGTTTTCGCGCAGCAATACCTCGTAGGCATCCTGATACACCTTCTCCTTGAAGCCACACCCTAGTTCACGGTGCAACTGCATGGCTATGCCTAACAGTTGCTTGGACTCCGTAGGATAGATGTAGTTGTTCATCATAATTCTCTAATTCTCTAAATTCTTGATAAAAAATCAGGGATTACACATTAAAGCGGAAGTGCATGATGTCGCCGTCCTGAACGACGTAGTCCTTGCCCTCGATGCCCATCTTGCCCGCCTCGCGGACAGCGGCCTCGGAGCCGTACTGGATGTAGTCGTCGTACTTGATGACCTCGGCGCGGATGAAGCCCTTCTCGAAGTCGGTGTGGATGACGCCGGCACACTGCGGGGCCTTCCAGCCCTTCTTGTATGTCCACGCCTTCACCTCCATCTCACCGGCCGTGATGAATGTTTCGAGGTTCAGCAGGGCGTAGGCCTTCTTGATGAGGCGGTTGACGCCGCTCTCCTCCAGGCCCAGCTCTTCGAGGAAGAGCTGCTTGTCGTCGTACGACTCCAGTTCGGCGATGTCCTCTTCCGTCTTGGCGGCGATGACCATCGACTCGGCACCCTCCTCCCTGGCCAGTGCCTCGACCTTCTGGGTGAAGGCATTGCCGCTCTTGGCATCCGCCTCGCCGACGTTGCAGACGTACAGCACGGGCTTGGCCGTCAGCAGGAATAGGTTACGGGCGCAGTCCTGCTCGTCCTTTGTGTCGAACTCCACGATGCGGGCGTTCTTGCCCTGGTCCAGTGCCTCCTTGTATGCCTTCAGCACGCTGACCTCCAGCTTGGCGTCCTTGTTGCCGGCGGCAGCGGCCTTCTCCGTCTTGGCCAGACGGCCCTCGATGGTCTCGAGGTCCTTCAGCTGCAGCTCCGTGTCGATGATCTCCTTGTCGCGGATGGGGTCGATGGTGCCGTCGACGTGCGTGATGTTCTCGTCCTCGAAGCAGCGCAGCACATGGATGATGGCATCTGTCTCGCGGATGTTCCCCAGGAACTTGTTGCCCAGGCCCTCGCCCTTGGAGGCACCCTTCACCAGTCCGGCAATATCGACTATCTCACACGTAGCCGGCACGATGCGTCCTGGGTGTACCAGCTCGGCCAGCTTAGTCAGTCGCTCGTCGGGTACGGTGATGACGCCCACGTTGGGTTCTATCGTACAAAAAGGAAAGTTCGCTGCCTGCGCCTTGGCACTCGACAGGCAGTTGAACAAGGTAGACTTGCCCACGTTGGGCAGTCCCACAATACCACATTTTAATGACATCTTTTTCTATAAACGTTTATAATAATGTGCAAAGGTACAAATAAGTGAGCGAAATGCAAAAGGAAAACTTGTTTTTCTTTTCATTTCCAAGCGAAAGTCTCCCTAAAGCCTCCTTACAAGATGGCCGGCATCCCCCGTGGCGGAAAGATTCGGGTTCGCGTGAAGGCCTTGAACGACGGTACACCCCGTGGTGGCAGATTGACCGTCCGCGTGAAGGCCCTGAACGACGGCAACAGCCAGATGCTTCAGTGGATGCTGGGCCCCCAACGACCCCGCGATTTCAAGGTGACGTTCTTCAACACCGTTGACGGCTCGACGATGAAGGAGCATAGTGATTTACGCGCGCGTTAGTAGGGAAAAGGCAAAAAGACCCCACACTTCCCTCACTTCCCACACCTAACTCATGTTACATGAGACAAAGTTTAGGTGTGGGAAGTGAGGGAAGTGTGGGGTAAAAAGTGAAAAAGACTACTATACGCGCGCGAGGGCAGCCCACCCCCGACCCCTCCCATAGGAGGGGAGATTGGAGCGCTTCTGTACTCCCCTCCCTTTAGGAGGGGTGGGGGTGGGCCATTCTCACGGAGCTGAGTGGCCTAGTTACGGAGCTGAGTGGCCTAGTTACGGAGCTGAGTGGCCTAGTTACGGAGCTGAGAAGCCCACTCACTGAAACAATTTAATAGAAGATGATCATGCTGATATTATGGACCTAAAAGAATTAGAACACATGACTGCCCATGTGGCTAGTCAGCGTATCGACCAGATGCAAGATCCAGAGATGAGTATCAATCAGGCCATTGTCGATGACAAGCGTTTGGGGCATTCAGATAGGTGGATTAACCAGCATATCAAATGTATCGAAGTTCGCAGGAACTGACATACGGATGGAAGCGAACAGGTGTAAAAGAAGGCCTAAAAGGAGTCAACCTATTCCAAAGCGAGATAGTTCTGCTTTTATTAAAATATGTATATTTTCTGTGAGCTTTCGTCGTAGTCTCACAGAAAATTTGTAAATTTGCAACCAATAAAATAATATGAAGTTATGACAAATGAAATATATGTTCTGAATCAAGTACAAATATCCGTTTCAAATAATAATAGAAATGGGTATTCCCAAACATATTTATTCAGAGACAGACGGGAGGCAGACAAGCATCTTACGAAATTGCGCAAAGATACTCTCTCTGAACTGTATAGACTAAGGTGTGATTTTGATGTTTATTCAGATTCTGCATGTTGCGTGGGACAGCGATTTGGAGATGACTATTATTACTTTGAAGAAACAAACTATAGCTTAAATTTATGAAAACGGAATTAATAAAGAAAGTAACTGAATTTGTCGAGAACCATATTGGTGAATTTCATGCTTCCCGCATAGCTAAGCTGCAGGAAATAAATCTGAAAGACTTGCTGAAAAGGAAGAATCCATATATGTACAAGGCAAAGAACATTGTAACAGCAGGGGGCATGGTGGAGAGCCTTGCTGCTGCTTACATGTCATCTGCTGAAGAGAGTATCTTTGGCAACTGGCTTGAAGGATTAGCAAAGTTTGTTTCCGAGGAGGTGTATGGCGGTTATAAGTCTGCTGCTACAGGTGTGGATTTGGAATTTGATAAAGAAGGTGTACATTATTTTGTTTCGGTTAAATCAGGCCCAAGTTGGAGTAATAGCCAATCAATGGGTAAATTGAAACGCGATTTTATACAGGCTGTTAAGGTGTTTAATACAAGCCGTAAGACAGTCCCCACAATGTGTATTGAGGGTTGTTGCTACGGTAACGACAACAAAGGTTATTCTGATAGCACTCATGAAAAATTTTGTGGAGAGAAGTTCTGGACGCTGATTTCTGGTGAACCTACACTATTCGTAGACATCGTTGAGCCTCTTGGGTTTAAAGCCAAAGAGAAGAACGACGAGTACTATGAGGAATACGGTAGGATGATAAATAAATTCACCAAGGAGTTTATTACAGAGTATTGTAACCAAGATGATAGTATCAATTGGGACAAGATAGTTCGTCTGAATGCTGCCATCAAGTTGCCCAAACAAAAGAAAAAGAAGACAAAATAAAGAAAACGAGTAATCCCCCGCATTAAACAAGATATGGAAGAACATAATAGTGTATCTCAAGCCATTCGTGATATTGTTGAAAATATGATGGAGAGAATCATGGATAAGGTTCTCATTACAGACCCATTTATTGCAGAAAAACATCACGCCAACAAGCCTCTTTATGCAGCACTTGTTCCCGACGAGATATTCAAGGGATCGCATTTTGAGAGACGGTTTGTAACACCATTTGGTTCTGCATGGGAACAACTTGCTGTTGCTGCCGCCTCCGTATATCACGGATATTGCATCCAGGGTTATACTGTAGAGGGAACTATAGGCGATAAAAGTCTTAGACGAATACAGGAAGTGCTCAACAAACTTGAACATAAAGCAAGGGGGCAGGATAAACACAAACCAAACTGGACAGAAGAACTCAACTATATCTTAGCTGGAGGTGGAGAGCCTATCCCTACGAGTGTTACATGCGACATTTTTATTATCAATGTCCCTACAGGTAAAACTTATGCATTCGAATTGAAAGGCCCTCTTCCGAATAGTGATCAGACAAAGGTTAGTAAGGAGAAAATGTTCAAACTTCTAGCCATGAACGGACATCCTGTTGATGGAGCCTATTATGCACTTCCATATAATCCTTATGGCAAGCGTGAAAACTATGAATGGTCTTTTCCCGCTCGCTGGTTTAACATGAAAGAAGACCCCTCTGTTTTGATAGGAGAAGAGTTATGGGATATGATTGGGGGTAAGGGAACTTACAAACGGTTCATTTATGAAATAAACAAACTTGGTGCCCACTATAAGGAGCGTATTTATAGAGAGTTCCTCGGCATTGAACCACCTGAAGGTTTTGATATGGAAATGTTGAAGTAAAGTATGGCAGATTTCAGTTTTATAGATCTTTTCGCTGGTATTGGCGGTTTCAGACTTGCGCTTGAAAGCGTAGGCGGTCACTGCTTGGGCTTCAGCGAAATTGCTCCAGATGCCATACACACATATTGTGCCAATTTCGGCGATACAGAAGATTGTAATTTTGGAGATATTACCAAGCTAAAAGACTTGCCTCGACATGACTTTATGACTGCTGGCGTACCTTGCCAGAGTTGGTCTATTGCAGGCAAGAATCTTGGTTTCGATGATGACAGAGGCCAGTTGTGGAATGATACACTTTATCTGCTGAACAAGGTGCGCCCTAAGGCATTCATTTTTGAGAATGTAAAAGGCTTGTCCGACCCTCGCAACCAAAAGGCACTTGATTATATCCTGTCACGCATTAAGCAAGCGGGGTATCATGCAGAGAAATATGTTCTTAATGCATACGATTATGGCGTACCACAGACGCGAGTGCGTATATATATCATTGGTTTCAAGGATGAGAAATTCCTTAAGCGTCTGCAACTTCCAAAGCCTTTCCCTGGTGAAGTCCGTTTGAACGACGTTCTTGATAGCGATATTGATATGGTTTGTGAAGATGGGGCTGACACAAGACCTCGTTGGAGCCTATCGTGCAATGAAAAAGGATTTAACGATTACTTTCTTTTCAACGATTTGCGTAACGGCCCAACCACTATTCACTCTTGGGATATTATCGACACAACAGACAGAGAAAAACATATCTGTTACCTTCTGCTTCGCAATCGTCGTAAGAGCGATTACGGTGCTCTCGATGGCAACCCATTGTCGCTGCAGCATTTCCAAGCGCTTGACGCTACCATTAATCGTGAGGAATTGGAAACCCTAGTATGGAAGCATATCCTAAAACCAGTAGAATACCTCTATGAGATAGAACATGCTGATGAAGCAGACGAGGTGGACGAACAGTTTATACTTTCATTAGGTAAGTACAACCTTCTGAATGTTGATAATCTCAAAGTAAATAGAGAAGTTAAGAAGCGAAAGATTGATGTTCATGAAGTCCTTGCTGAATTATCACAACGTAGTGTTATACGCTGTGTTGAGACACGTTACGATTTCAAAAACACAAAGATAAGTACAGGTCTTGCTGGCATCAACAGGATATTCTTGCCATCATCCAAGATTTATCCTACGCTTGTCGCCAGCGATACAAATGACTTCGTGGCAACTGAGCCCATTGATGCTGATACGATAGAAGAATTCCGCGAAGAATTTATGGAGCATGTTTATCGCCCCAGAAACTATCGCAGGATTACCCAGTCAGAGGCCTGTCGCATACAAGGTTTCCCCGATAATTATATTCTGCCTCCAACTCGTCCAAGGTGGATGAAACTGATTGGCAATAGTGTTGCAGTACCCGTCATCAAGATATTGGCAAATGCTGTCGTTGGTACAGGAGTGTTTGACGAAAAAGATGATGTTGATGCTGCCACAGAAGAAAAGCCGGTTGTTGTCCGTCACAAACAACTAGATTTCTTTGCTACATTGAGACAATATCCAGACAACATCGTTGAGAATCCTGTGCCTGAACCACCTCAGGAGAAGCCGCAAGAGCAAGAGCCTGACGTGGAAATGGATAAGAATGTGCTTATCAGTCTTGTGAAGAAAGATAACGTAGAGCGCTATCTTGATCAGTCGGCAAAGATATATTATACTGGAAAGAAGTTTCCTTCATCTGTTGCTCTGAACAAGCTCTACTACTTCATACCATATATCAAGAAGAAGGGCATTCGTGATTTGTATCTAATAAAGATTGCCCGTGTAGGTACTCGCAAGGAAGGCCAGCTGGACAATGACCCCAATGACTTCCGTTTGGTGTTCGAGATAGAGTTTGTGAAGAAGCTCTTCAAGGACTACAAGCCCGTTGAGTTGGAGATTTGGCATACGTTCACGGATACAACTATCATGAATGTTATGAAAGGGTAACAGATTCGTCACCTTTTTGAACCAATGAAGATAGTTGGGGATGGATAGTCTCACCCCACAACAGCGTCAAGTACACAAAAAGAAGTGTCCCTTTTGTGTAACAGGGGATGTTACAGCAGTTCGGGCAACTCGAAAAGGCGCATGCTGTTCGAGCCTTTGATGAGGATATATCGACCTTGAGGATGGTCTGCGGCGATGGCGGCCTTGACTTCGTCAACATCATGGAACTTACGGAACGAGCAGCGTGTCTGCCGGAACTCGTCGCCCACAAGCCACACCTCCTCAAAGCCGGCCTCCGTGAGCATGTCGGCTATCCGCTGGTGCTCCTCTGCCGACACTTCGCCCAGCTCGCGCATGTCACCCAGGATAGCCATCTTGTGAGGTACTTCCATCAGGCGGAAATTGTCGATGGCTGCTGCCATCGACGACGGGTTGGCGTTGTATGCGTCGACGACGAGGTGGTTACTTTCCGTCACTGTCATCTGGCTGCGGTTGTTCGACGGCACATAGCTCTCCAGGGCGGCGCAGATTTTCTTGCGGTCTACGCCGAAGTTGATGCCCACGGTGATGGCTGCCAGCATGTTATTGATGTTATACGAGCCGATGAGGTGAGATTGTACTTTGTGCCATTTCATCGAACGTCCCTCCTCCTCAAGCAGCATCAGTGGCTCTCGCCAGCGGAACTTCAGGAACGGATCGCATGCGATGATTTCGCCCATGACGCTTCCTGCCTGGTCGTCAGGGTTGGTGGAGTAGGAGGCTATCCACAGGTTATCGTCCTCGCTGATCTGTTCCGTCAGGTAATCGTTGTCGGCATTGATGAACACCAGGCTGTCCTGGCGGGTACGTAGGAAATCGTACAGCTCGCACTTCGTCTTGACGACGCCCTCGAACGATCCGAAGCCTTGCAGATGGGCCTTGCCGACGTTGGTTATCAGTCCGCACGTCGGCTCTGCTGTCTCGGCCAGCGTCTTGATGTCGCCAGGGTGACTGGCTCCCATCTCGATGACGGCTATCTCGTGTTCCTTGGTTAGCCGGAACAGCGTTTTCGGAACGCCCACGTCGTTGTTGAAGTTGCCCTGTGTGTACAGCACGTTGTACTTTTGCTGTAGCACGGCGGCTATCAGCTCCTTGGTCGTCGTCTTGCCATTGGTACCCGTGATGCCGATGACGGGGATGTCAAACTGGCGGCGGTGCTCACGGGCCAAGTCCTTGAAGGTCTGCAGGCAGTCGTCAACCCTGATGAGGCGAGTGGCCAGAGCGTCTGGAATTTCCGTGGATAGCGGCTCGTCGACGATGGCGTATGCACAGCCTTTTTCCAGGGCTTGTAGTGCAAACAGGTTTCCGTTGAACGAGGCGCCTTTCAGTGCCAGGAAGATACTACCCTCCGGACAGTCGCGGCTGTCGGTGGTAATCAGTTGCTGCTGCTGATACAGCTTGTATAGTTGTTGTATGTCCATTTTACGTTACTTAAGGTCGGAGGGGAGCATGCCCGTCGCCTGCTTGAAGATTTTCTGGAAGTAGGCACGGCTGAAGCCACAATGGTCGGCCACAGCCTCGTTGGTCCATTCGGGGTGTACTTTCATCACGCGCTTGGCTTCCTTTATTCGCTGGTCGGTAATCCATTGAGTGAACGATTTGTGTCCCGAAGCCTTCACCCAGGCCGTCAGCTGGTTGCGGGTAATGCCCATGGCTTCGGCGGCTATGGAACTGGTGGTGCCGGCTTTCAGATAGGCTCCTGTGGCGAGCCATGCCTCTACGGCTTGGCTCACATACCGCATGGTACCAGGTGATAGCTGTTCTTCATGGTCGTTCTCCTCAGCACGCTCTGCCTCACGCACACGCCTTATGTCGTTGCTGATAAAATAGCGCATGAAGCTGAACCACATCATGAAGATGCCCCAGAAGAACGTCAGTCCGTAGATGACGAGCAGGATGTTGGGTCCGAAGATGAATACCGGTACGAACATGGCCAGCAGTCCGGTGATGGCGATGGCGTGTCTCATCCATCGCGTCAGTCCTTTGCGCTCGCTGTCGTAGTAGTTCTCTATGGCCGTCTGCATGCGTTCCAGTTCACGGAACTGCATGATGCTGTAGTATGTCTGCATGACCGCATAGATGAACCCCATAACTATCTCGACCCAGCGTACGCGATCCGACAACTGCTCCAAGGGATTTCCGTCAGTCCATACGGCCACAGAGACAGCTGTTATCACCAGCACCGTCACAATGAGCCAGCCCCAACGTTCTATGAGTGTCAGCCGTCCCTGCCGTTGCATGTTCAGCACCGCCAGGCTCATCAGTCCTGATGCCGGCACAAAAAACGCCAGGTTCACCAGCACTGCCTGTGTTACGCCCATGAAGCGCAGTTCCGTAATATATTGTACGAGGAACTGTGCGCCAATCAGAGCCAGTGCCGTCACCATGAGCCATCGCGACCGGTTGATGACCGCATCGCGCTGCACTCGTTCTGGCATCAGCAGGATGAGCGTCGAGCACATCAGCGTCGTCAGTACGACGATGGAAAACTGCATTTCTCTCATTTCGGATGCAAAGTTAATAAATAGTGAGCAAATCGCCAAACTTTATGCCAAAAACTTTGCCGTATGTAACATGAAGTGTGTCAAGTCGCGACTTGACACACCTTTTTTATCGTTTCGACACATCTTTTTTCGTTTTGACACACCATGTTTTATTCTTTTTTCTTATCTTTGCGGCAGAAAGCATTAATCATAACAAAGATGACCATCTCAGAGTTCTTCCACACCGCCCCCGTGCTTGCCACACTACTCACCTTGGGTTATTCGACCATTGTGGGCATCTTTGTCTATCTGTTCGTTCGGATGTACAGAAGATAATAACCAGACAATAGAAACAAATAATCCAGAATATGAACAAGAAAGAGTATATGGAGCCTCAGGTGGAGGTGATGAAAATCCAGACAGCAGGTATGCTGAGTAGCAGCGGAACCGTGCTGGAGAGCAATGTCGAACTGAATCTGGGAGGTGGCGGCAACCTTCCAGCCCGTACACCTGAGCTGTTCCAAGGCGAGGAGTGGGACCGGCTGCTCGGTGAGTGACGTGGTGGCTCCAATATTCCTTTAACAGACTAACAGCACTTCGCCAATATGAAACATTTGCTATCATTGCTCCTGATGACAGTCGTAAGTCTCATGGCCCATGCCGAGGAGACTGTTGACATCATGTCGAGATTCACATACTGTTGGGGTGGCTCGGAAAAGCTTACCCATAATGCTGACGGCAGCATCACTTATAGTTCAAAGGAATGGGGCGGCATGGTTGCATGGGTGGGCGATGAGGACTGGACGGAGTATACCATGCTGGTGTTCGAGCTGGCAGAACCCTCACCTTGTGCCGTCCAGCCCTTGGTGCTATACCCTGACGGCGTGGCATCTGACCTCCACTATATGGAGGCCGGCACGACGAAAGCCTTTGTCGAACTGTCGGAGAACAAACGACAACACGTGACGCAAGTCGCTTTCCAGACGAGTAAGCCCGCGACGGTAGTCATCACCCGTATCTATTTGGTCAAAGTGCCACTACAGGACTATGGCGAGCAAAAGGGTCAGCTACACATCAACGAGCTGATGCAGTCGAACATCGACTGTACGATGGACGACCTGAACGACTTCCCTGACTCGTGGGTAGAGCTGTACAACAGCGGGGCGACGCCTGTCAACCTGAGACGCTACAAACTGGGACTGACGAGTGATGCCGACGCTGCCTGGCAGCTGCCTATACAGACTGTTGAGGCTGGTCAGTATGTCGTTGTCTGTTGTGATAAGGTAGGCAAGAAACTGCATACCGACTACAGGCTGGACTCCGGCAAGGGTGGCTCTGTCTACCTGTTTTTCGACGGTGAGGTAGACGATAAGCGGGAAAACATCGAGAAACAACCAGCCCCTAACATTTCGCTTGGCTACAAGAGTGAGACGGACTTGACGTGGGGGTATCAATATCAGCCTACACCAGGTGCCGCCAACTGCGGCGTGCTTTGTGCGAAAAAGCAGCTGTTGGGTCAGCCAGTATTCAGCGAGAAGGGTAGGGTGCTGACCGGAGCAGCCACGCTGCATCTCCAGCTGTCACCACCGGAAGGCTCACCCGATGGCACCGTCATGCGCTATACCCTTGACGGCAGCGAGCCAACGGCAAGCAGTCCTGTCTATGCGACGCCACTCACCATCAGTAATACCACGACGGTGCGGGCTAAGGCCTTCTGCGACGGATACCTGTCGGCACGCAGCGCAACGCAGTCGTATATCTTCCTCGGCCGTGACATGACACTGCCCGTCGTCTCGCTGGTGACTGACCAGCGCTATTGGAACGATGCCCGTGTAGGTATCATCGCAAACAATACGTCGGAGAAGCGCACTGACTGGCGGCGTCCAGTCAACATCGAGTACTTTGACGCGCCCGACAGCGACTGCAAAATCAATCAGTTGGGCGAGACGCGCGTTCAAGGCGGCGCCTCACGAGGAGCCACGCTGAAGTCGCTGGCCGTCTACGCCAACAAGCGGTTTGGCGAGAAGCGCCTGTCTTATGAGTTTTTCCCAGACCAGCGTCCTGGTGACACAGAGTTCAAGTCATTGTTGCTGCGTAATGCCGGCAATGACTTCGACTATCTCCTGATGCGTGACGCTGTCATCCAGCGTACGATGGCGCAGCATGTAGACCTGGACTGGCAGGCCTGGCGACCGGCCATTGTCTTCAAGAACGGTGTGTATAAAGGAATCCTCAACATCCGTGAACGCTCTAACGAGGACAACATCTACACCCACTACGACAAGCTGGAAGACATTGACATGTTTGAGAACTGGGGTGAGTTGAAAGAGGGTGACTACCAGAACATCAACCGTTTCAAGGCTTTCTATCAGGAGAAGGGGCATACGCTGGAGGAGTATGAGCAATGGATGGACTGCGGCGAGTTTGCCAACCTGATGCTGATGAACCTCTACTATAGCAACCGCGACTTCCCAGGCAACAATATCGTGCTCTGGCGGCCTCGTGCCGAGGGAGGACGCTGGCGCTTCATAGCCAAGGACACAGACTTCGGCCTGGGACTCTATGACCATCCGTACAACTACAACACCATAGCATGGCTCAACGACCACAACTACCACAACGGTTCCAACAACTGGGCCACTGGTGAGAACGAGACGATGCTGTTCCGTCACCTGATGGAGGACGAAGCTTTCCGTAAGATGTTCCTCGACCGTGCAGCTGTTTATATGGGCGACTTCCTGAACGAGCGCGGCACAAGGGCAGTCTGGGACCCGATGGTGGAAATGATCAGGCAGGAGTTCCCCTATCACAAAAAGGCAGTCAAAGGCTGGATCAACTACGACGAGGAGTTGGATAAAGCACGACACTGGGTGGCTGGTCGTACAAACGTCTTCTATCAGCAGCTGGCCGACTTCTACCACTGTGGCAGTCCCACGGTACTGACTGTCAATAAGGAGTTGCCGTCTGACAAGCTGTCCGGCGTGACGATCAGCATCAACGATATACCCTTGAGCCAGCCAGTCTTCGACGGCAAGTTCTTCTCCGGACGTGAGGTGACACTGGATGCGACAGCTGACGGGCAGTCAGTAACAGGTTGGCAGATAGTGCAGGTACTTCATGACGGCTCGCAGTCTGAGCGTGTTGTCGACAGTAAGCGGCATACTTTCACGATGCCTTCCTGCAAGTCACTCACGGTGAATGCTTTGTTCGACACATCAGGTATCCGTACGCTTCTCGTTTCCGACCTGCATTCCGGTGCCTGGTACACGCTGGACGGACAGAAACTCGACGGTAGGCCCACAGCCAAAGGTGTGTATATCCTAAATGGCAAAAAAATCGTGATGAAGTAAAAAGATAGAGTTATGGATTGGATGCATATTATTGCAGTGGTAGCCCTCGTGGTCATCGGACTCGTTATCTATCGAAGCAAGCGAGGCGAATGAACATCAACGAGCCGACACAGGAATATATCCGGCAGCATGCCACAGAGGACGTACGCAAGCTGGCCTTACAGGGAACGAAGGACTCGGAGGTGGACATGACCGTTGCCCTGCAGCAGATAGCAGGACGTCAGACGGCGCGACGGAAACTCCCGTCGTGGGCTGTCGTCGACGGCATAGTCTATCCGCCCCACCTTAACATGGAGCAGTGCTCCAGTGAGCTGACGGCGAGGTATAAGGCAGAGGTGACTGGAAAGGGCGAAAGGTTTGCCGACCTGACGGGAGGCTTTGGCGTGGACTTCTACTGGATGTCACAAGGCTACTCGGAGCGTGTCTATGTCGAGCAGGATGCGGAGCTGTGTGCCATAGCCGGACACAACTTCCGACTGTTAGGGCTGGAGTGTTCCGTGCGTTGCTGTGACACAGCAAAATACTTGACAGAGGTGGAACACGCTGCCACCGTGTTCCTTGACCCCGCCCGGCGCGACGAACATGGAGGCCGCACCTACGGTATCGCCGACTGCTCGCCCAACGTGCTGGAACTGCTGCCACAGCTGGTGCAGAAGGCTGACCGCATCGTCCTGAAGCTGTCGCCCATGCTTGACTGGCGCAAGGCCGTCAGCGACCTGCAACAGCCCTCGTCCCACACCTCTCATCTTTCACCTCTTCCCGCTCCCCGCGTCATCGCCGTCCACATTGTCAGCGTCGACAATGAGTGCAAGGAACTGCTCATTGAGACGAGAAATGAGGAATGGGAATTGAGAAATGGAAAAGAAGGAACGAGCAATAAGCTATGCGAAACAAGGGTGGTGTGTGTCAACCTGCTCTCTAATGGTGAGCGGCAGGAGTTTACATTTGGTGGACTGAACTATTCTCTCACCTCTCACTCATTACCTCACACCCCTCACCTCTCACCCATTACCTCTCACCCCTCACCTCTCACCTCTTATCATTATCTCTACGAGCCCAACGCCAGCATCATGAAGGCGGGATGTTTTGCCGAGTTGGAGCAGCGTTATCCCGTCTGTCAGGTGGCATCGAACTCCCATTTGTTCCTGTCTTCCGATGCCATTGAAGATTTTCCTGGCCGTCGCTTCGAAATAATGGCCATTTCATCGATGAAAAAGCAGGAAATCAGGGAAATAGTTTACCAAAAGTTTACCACGATGAAATCGGCCAATATTGCAGTACGTAACTTCCCGATGACCGCCGACCAGCTGCGCAAAAAGCTGAAGTTACGTGACGGCGGCGACACCTATATCTTTGCCACGACTCTCGCCGACGGCCAGCATCGCCTGTTCATCTGCCGCAAGTGCTGATAAAAGTCTCATTTCTGAAGAAATGTACTAAAGGTAATAATCTAAAAATTGTTGTTTTTTTTGGTATTACACCCGTTTTTCGCTATCTTTGCAGCCAGATAGCGTTTACACATACACCATCTGAGAAGATTCAACATATCGGAAGCGAGCATGAACAAAATGAGAAAACTACTAATGACCGCCTGTGCCTTCCTGGCCATGACATTACAGGCAAGAGAGTGGACTACCGACGAAGTGAGAGACATCATCAAGAAGGTCAATACCTACTGGCAGAGCAACAATCTGGCAGAGGTGCGGGCTTTCTGGGACAATGCGGCCTACCATACTGGCAATATGGAGGTGTATAAACTGTTGAAGGACCAACAGATGCTGGACTATAGCATCCGTTGGGCTCGGCACAACCAGTGGAAAGGTGCCACGGAGGCTGACCCGTCGAAATGGAAGTATAAGAAATATGGCGAAGGACAGGACTATGTACTCTTCGGCGACTGGCAGATATGTTTCCAGACGTATATCGACCTCTATCAGCTTCAGCCACAAAAGAAAAAAGTGGCGCGTGCCAAGGAGGTGATGGGCTACGAAGCCGATTCAAAAGCCCATGACTATTGGTGGTGGGCCGATGCGCTGTATATGGTGATGCCCGTGATGACAAAAATGTACAAGCTGACGGGTGACACGAAGTACCTGGACAAGCTCTACGAAAACCTCTGCTACAGCGACAGCATCATGCTCGACGGCGAGACGGGGCTCTACTTCCGTGACGGTAAATACGTCTATCCGAAGCATAAGACGGCCAGTGGCAAGAAGGATTTCTGGGCGCGTGGCGACGGGTGGGTGCTGGCTGGCTTGGCCAAGGTGTTGCAAGACTTGCCGAATACATACACACATCAGCCTTTCTTCGTGGAAAAATATGTCACGTTAGCCAACGCTGTCAAGAGACTGCAGCAGCCCGAAGGCCATTGGACACGGTCGATGATGGACCCCGATCAGGCTCCTGGCTACGAGACGTCAGGCACAGCCTTCTTCTGCTACGGTCTGCTCTGGGGTGTCAACAACGGCTATCTGCCCAAGAAGGAGTTTGTTCCTGCCATTGAGAAGGCCTGGTATTATCTATCAACCATTGCCCTTCAGACAGATGGCAAGGTCGGCTACGTGCAGCCGATTGGCGAACGGGCCATACCCGGACAGATGGTGGGTGCCGACAGCCAGGCCAACTTCGGCGTGGGTGCTTTCCTTCTGGCCGCTTGCGAATACTACAGATATCTGCAAGCAGGACAGGTCGCGCTGACGTTCCAGAACGAGAGCAACCGGCAGCGTCAGGAAGTGGTAGAGGTGGACTTACAGGCCGTATGCCAGCAGCTGGGTGTCGGTACGGAAGAACCGCTGGTGATTGAAAACAGGGCAGGGCAGGAGGTTGGCTACCAGAAGACATACGATGGCAAGCTGCTGCTCTTCGTATCGCTACAACCTCACGGCACGGCGACATATACTGTCAGCAAGGGCCAGCCCTCAGAGGCAAAGTCCTATGTGGGAGGCAAGGTTTACACGATTCGTAAGGACGACCTGGCTTGGGAGAACGACCGTTCAATATACCGCATCTACGGTCCCGCACTCCAGAAGACGGGCGAACGCTCGTTCGGTACCGATGTGTGGGTCAAGAACACGCCGGACCTGGTGTTAGAGGAGCGTTACACAAAAGACTACGAGGGAAACAAGACAGAGAACGCGCTGAGGAAGGCTGGACAAAAGGTGGCGCTGGATGATATAGACCGCCGCACCTCGTTCCACCTGGACCACGGCAACGGAATGGATGCCTATAGCGTCGGCCCCTCGCTGGGGTGTGGTACGCCGGCACTCTTGAGAGACGGACAACTCGTGTTCCCCTATTGCTACAAGACTTGCCTGATTCATGATAACGGACCATTGCGGTTTACGACAGAGCTGACCTATAACCCTACAGCCGACGGCATCACGGAGCATCGGCTGATCAGCCTGGACAAAGGCTCGCACTTCAATCGTATGACGGTGTGGTACGATGGCATAGGGCAACCGTTAGCACTGGCCTCTGGCGTTGTGCTGCACGGCAACGACGGACTGGTGCTCGGCAGGGACTATGTCCAGTACGCAGACCCGACAGACCGTCCTGAGCTGCACCAGTCACAGATCTATGTGGCCACCCTGTATCCTGATGGTGTCGGTGAGACCAGGATGCTGAAGGGTGAGCAGAACCACGGGATAGGCATCGTCGATCACTATCAGGGTACACCCTATACCTATTATTTCGGCTCTGCCTGGAGCCAGTATGATGTCTGTTCGCAAGCCCAATGGCAAATCGTCATCGACGAGAAGATGGCCAACCTGCGTCAACCCATTACTTATACTATAACAAAATGATGAAAAAGCTATTTGTTCTGATGGCAGTCCTTGCACTGCTACTGCCCATGCAGGCAGCAAAGAAAGTGAAGCAACAACAGCAGACCGACCGTGAGTATTGGTACACGCTGGCCTGGAAGATGGCACAGCCCGTGCTGGAGAACATGGCCAAGGGTGAGTTGCAGAAGAATATGAAGACAGAGTTCTCGCCGTCGTTCGACAAGCGTGACCGCAGCGTTGTCTATATGGAGACTTTCGGGCGACTGATGGCCGGCATAGCTCCTTGGCTGACGCTGCCCGACGACGATACTGCCGAAGGACAACAGCGCAAGCAGTTGCGTGAGTGGGCTTTGCAGTCATACCGGAATGCTGTCGATCCGCAGTCGCCCGACTACCTCTGCTGGGGCAGAGCCGGACAGAATCTGGTGGATGCCGCCTATATCGCAGAGTCGTTCCTCCGTGCCTGGGACGTGCTGTGGATGCCGCTCGACGAGGTGACCAAGCAGCGTTATATCAAGGAGTTCACGTCACTGCGCCAGATAGACCCTCCCTACACCAACTGGCTGCTCTTCTCGTCAGTCATCGAAAGCATGATGGCTAAGGCACATGCTCCTTACGACCAGTACCGTGTCAACTCAGCCTGCCGCAAGGTCGAGGAGTGGTATGTGGGTGACGGCTGGTATGCCGACGGCCCGGTGTTCGCCTTCGACTATTACACCAGCTATGTGTTCCATGCCATGTATCTGGAAACCCTGCAGGCCATGATAGATGCCAAGGCCAATACTCGCCTGGATTATCAGAAGTATCATGCAAGGGCACTCAAGCGAGCACAGAAGCATGCCATCATTCTCGAACGCTTCATCTCGCCCGAGGGTACCTTCCCCGTCATCGGCCGTTCCACTCCCTACCGCATGGCGGCAATGCAGCCGCTGGCCTTGATGGCTTGGTACGAGAAGCTGCCTTCCGACCTTTCCAACGGACAGGTACGTGCTGCCCTGACGCAAGTCATGCACCGTATGTTCGACTACCAGCAGAATTTCAATGATGCCGGCTACCTGACCATCGGCTTCTGTGGGCACCAGCCCGACACCGCCGACTGGTACACCAACAACGGGTCGCTGTATATGACGTCGCTGGCTTTCATGCCGTTAGGATTGCCGGCCACACACCCGTTCTGGACTGATGCTGCCCAGCCTTGGACGCAGGTGAAGGCATGGGGGGGACAGCCTTTCCCCAAAGACCACCGCTGGGCTGACGACATAGTGACCCACGACAAGTTCTGACACCCGTCTTCAACTTCAACAACATCAAGCCGCAACCTTCGACAAGGAACACGACTGATAAGGAAAAGTGGCTTTTGCCGTAAAATAGGTTAATTTTTTTGGTGTTACGCTCAGTTTTAGCTATCTTTGCAGGTTAATAACAGTTACACATATGCCAGCAGTAGAGATTCGGAGAGTCACTGACAAGAAAGGACTGGATGCCTTCATCCAGTTCCATTATGATTTGTATCGTGGCAGCGACTACGATGCCCCCAACCTGTATGCCGACGAGAAACATACGTTGAGTAAGGACTGCAACGCCGCCTTCGAGTTCTGCGAGGCAGAGTATTTCCTGGCCTATCGAGACGACAAGGTGGTTGGGCGAATCGCTGCCATCATCAACCGACGGGCCAACGAGCGGTGGGAGCGCAACAGCGTGCGCTTCGGATGGGTCGACTTCATCGACGACATCGAGGTCAGCCGTGCGCTCTTTGACGCCGCAGCCCAATGGGGACGTTCCAAGGGTATGACGGAAATGGTGGGGCCGTTAGGTTTCACTGACATGGATCCCGAGGGCATGCTTATCGAGGGCTTCGACCAGCTGGGGACGATGGCCACGATCTATAATTATCCGTACTATCCGCAGCATATTGAGCAGCTGGGCGGCTGGGTGAAGGACAACGACTACGTGGAGTACAAGCTCATCGTGCCGGAGGAAGGCATGCCGGAGAAGTTCCGCAAGGTGGCCGAGCTGGTCATGAAACGCTACAACCTGCACCCCATGCACCCCAAGCGCAACCAGGTGTTCGGCAAGGAGCAGTACGGCCGCAAGGTGCTCGACGTGGTCAACAAGTCGTTCGGCCACCTGTACGGCTACTCGCAGATGACCGAGCGTCAGATTGACGAATACCTGAAGATGTACTTCCCCATGCTCGACATGGACATGCTCTGCCTCATCGAGGACTGGAACACGCCCAACCACGACATCATCGGCGTGGGTATCTCGATCACCAACATGACCCGTGCGCTGCAGAAGTGCCGCAACGGACGGCTGTGGCCCTTCGGCTGGTGGCACTGTCTGAAGGCCCTGAAGTTCCACAAGGCAGAGTGCCTCGACCTGATGCTCATCGGCATCCTGCCCGAATACCAGCAGAAGGGTGCCAACGCCCTGCTGTTCTACGACCTCATCCCCATCTACCAGAAGTACGGCTTCAAGTGGGGCGAGACGAATGTGGAGATGGAGACCAACGAGAAGGTGCAGTCGCAGTGGCAGTATTTGGAGCACGTACAGCACAAACGCAGAAGATGCTATAAGAAAAACCTGTAACAGGGTAAAGTGAATAGTGAAAAGTGAATAATTTACTACCGCAGTAAAGAGCGATATGTCAGAAGAGAATAACATAATCCCCCAAGAAGAGGTCGTCACGTATGACGATGACAACATTCAAACCCTATTGGGCTTAGAACATATCCGCTTGCGCCCCGGCATGTATATCGGACGACTGGGCGATGGTTCCTCGGCTGAGGATGGTATCTACGTGCTGTTAAAGGAGGTCTTCGACAACTCTATTGACGAATTCAAGATGCGCGCCGGCGACCGCATCGAAGTCAATGTTGAAGACAATCTCCGCATCTCTGTCCGTGACTATGGACGAGGTATCCCGCAGGGCAAGCTCATTGAGAGCGTCAGCATCCTGAATACCAGTGGCAAGTTCGACTCCAAGGCTTTCAAGAAGTCTATCGGCTTGAACGGTGTCGGTGTCAAGGCTGTGAATGCCTTGAGCTCGCATTTCGAGGTGGCCAGCTACCGCGACGGCAAGGTGCGCAAAGCGGTCTTCGAGTGCGGACATCTCATTTCTGACGTGACGGAACCTACGCAGGACGAGAACGGTACCTATATTTATTTTGAGCCAGATAACACGAAGTTCCAGCACTACCAGTTTCACGATGAAATCGTCGAGAACATGCTGCGCAACTATACCTACCTGAACACGGGCCTGGCCATCATGTACAACGGCCGCCGCATCCTCAGCCGCCACGGTTTGGAGGACCTGCTCAAGGACCGCATGACCAACGACGCGCTGTACCCCATCATCCACCTGAAGGGCGAGGACATCGAGATAGCTTTCACGCATGCCAACCAGTACGGCGAGGAGTACTACTCGTTCGTCAACGGCCAGCATACCACACAGGGCGGCACACACCAGAGTGCCTTCAAGGAGCACATCGCCAGGACTATCAAGGAGTTCTTCGGCAAGTATGAGTACGGCGACATCCGTGCCGGCATCGTGGCGGCCATTGCCATCAACGTCGAGGAACCGGTGTTTGAGAGTCAGACGAAGATCAAGCTGGGCAGCACGCAGATGTCTCCCGACGGTGACAGCATCAACAAATATGTCGGCGACTTCATCAAGCAGCAGGTGGACAACTACCTGCACATCCATCAGGACGTTGCCGAGGTCATCGAGAACAAGGTGAAGGAGAGTGAGCGCGAGCGCAAGGCCATGGCCGGCGTGACGAAGCTGGCCCGTGAGCGTGCCAAGAAGGCCAACCTGCACAACCGCAAGCTACGCGACTGCCGCATCCACTTCAGCGACGCCAAGAACGAGCGCAAGGAGGAGTCCTGCATCTTCATCACCGAGGGCGACTCAGCCAGCGGCAGCATCACCAAGAGCCGCGACGTCAACACGCAGGCCGTCTTCTCGCTCCGTGGAAAGCCCCTCAACTGCTTCGGACTCACCAAGAAGGTAGTCTATGAAAACGAGGAGTTCAACCTGCTGCAGGCCGCCCTTGACATCGAGGAGGGCCTCGACACGCTACGCTACAACAAGGTCATCGTGGCCACCGATGCCGATGTCGACGGCATGCACATCCGCCTGCTCATCATCACCTTCTTCCTGCAGTTCTTCCCTGAGCTCATCAAGAAGGGCCACGTCTACGTGCTGCAGACTCCGCTGTTCCGCGTGCGTAACAAGCGGACAAAGATACGCAACAAGAAGGTGTTGGCCCACGAAGATGAGAAGTCCAGCACGCAGTCACCCAACAACGCAAAGCGTGACTTCGTGGTACGCTACTGCTACAGCGAGGAGGAGCGTGTCAGGGCCATCACCGACTTAGGCCCCGACCCGGAGATTACCCGCTTCAAGGGCCTCGGCGAGATCTCGCCGGAGGAGTTCGCCGGCTTCATCGGCCCCGACATCCGTCTGGAGCAGGTGACGCTGCACAAGAACGACCAGGTTCAGAAACTGCTGGAGTACTACATGGGCAAGAACACCATGGAGCGCCAGAACTTTATCATCGACAACTTAGTAATAGAAGAAGACAGACCCGAAGAAAATGAGGAAGAATAACCCCCCCAACGTTTCGTTTGCAGCGAATTTTTCGCTGCTGACCCTTTTGCTGCTGACCCTCTGCCTACCGTATGCAAGCGCCCAGAAGCGCACCATCCGCCTGGGCGAGGACTCGCCGCTGCGCAAGCTGCAGATAGCCGAGATGGCCATCACCAATCTCTATGTTGACTCCGTCGACGAGCAGAAGCTGGTGGAGAATGGTGTGCGTGCCATGCTCGAGAAGCTCGACCCGCACTCCACCTACCTGACCGCCAAGGAGGTCAACCAGGCCAACGAGTCGCTGCAAGGCTCCTTCGAGGGCATCGGCGTACAGTTCAACATGGTCGAGGACACGCTGCTCGTCATCCAGACCGTTGTCGGCGGCCCGTCGGAGAAGAAGGGCATCATGGCCGGCGACCGCATCGTGTCGGTCAACGACACGGCCATTGCCGGTGTGAAGATGTCGAAGGAGGAGATCATGCGCCGCCTGCGCGGTCCCAAGGGTACGATAGCCAATCTGGGCATCGTTCGCCGTGGCATCCAGGACACGCTGCGTTTCGTCATCGAGCGCGACAAGATACCCGTCCACACCGTCGACGCCACCTACATGCTGCGCAAGGACGTCGGCTACATCCGCATCGGCAGTTTCGGAGCCACCACGCACGACGAGTTCTGCGAGAGCATGCAGCGACTGCTGAAGCAGGGTATGAAGACGCTGGTGCTCGACTTGCAGGAGAACGGCGGTGGCTATCTGCAGGCTGCTGTTCAGATAGCCGAGGAGTTCCTGGAGCAGGACGCCCTCATCGTCTATACCAAGGGGCGTAACGTACAGGGTAGCGACTACACCGCCAAGGGTGGCGGCCTGTTCACCACGGGCAAGGTCATCGTGCTCGTCGATAGCTACACCGCCTCTGCTGCCGAGATTGTCAGCGGTGCCATCCAGGATCACGACCGTGGCGTCATTGTAGGTCGCCGCACGTTCGGCAAGGGACTGGTCCAGCGTCCCGTCGATCTGCCCGACGGCTCGATGATCCGTCTCACCGTCGCCCACTACTACACGCCGTCGGGCCGTTGCATCCAGAAGCCCTACGAGAAGGGCAACAAGAAGGACTATGCCGAGGACATGCTGCAACGCCTGAAGAGCGGTGAGCTGATGTCGGCCGACAGCGTGCATTTTGCCGACTCGCTGAAGTGCTACACGCTGAAGAAGCACCGTGTCGTCTATGGCGGCGGCGGCATCATGCCCGACGAGTTCGTGCCGCTCGACACGCTGAAGTACACCCGCTACCACCGCCAGCTGGCTGCCAAGAGCATCGTCATCAATGCCAACCTGCGCTATGTCGACGACCATCGCAAGGAGCTGCAGAAGCAGTACAAGAGCTTCGATGTCTTCCGCAAGCGCTTCGAGGTGCCGCAGTCGCTCATCGACCACATCGTCGCCGAGGGCGAGAAGCAGGACATCAAGCCCAAGGACGATGCCGAGCGCGACCTCACCATGCCTCACCTGAAGGCCCAGCTGAAGGCCCTCATCGCCCGTGACCTCTGGACGATGGACGAGTACTTCAACATCATCAACGAGCAGAACGACATCTTGCAGCGCGCCCTTCAGCTGATCGACAAGTAGCGTCAAGCAGACTACATCATACAATAGTAAGTCCGAGGCTGTGCTTAGGCGCAGCCTCGGACTTTTCAGAGTGTTGTCATGTTACATGCAGCTGGTCACTCCCAGCGTGGTACCCAGTGCCGTCAGGATGCTGATGACGATCTGGATAATCATCTTCCACGTCTCTTTCTTCATGGTCGTTCAGTGTTAGTTCTTGTGTTGGTTAGTGTTCTCGTTATCCGCCAACGGCATCGGGTCTGCGGGGCGAATTGTAGTCGGCAACCTCCTCCCAGCTGATGGCGGCACCTCCGGCACGCGTTGTGTCGATGCCCTTGGCCAGCACGGCACCGGTAGGCTTTACCTGCCACTTGCTGCTGATGTCTGTCTCGGGGTTGAACTTCGTGGGATCGGTGACGCCCTTGGACTTCATCGACACGCTGAAGATGCCGAGGTTGGGGATCTTCACCGCCTTGCCCTGGTAGGCCAGCTCACGGGTACACTCCACGAGGTCGGTGATGACACCGTTGATGACACCCTTCGAGTAGACCGTGTTGTGGCCGGCCATGTGCTCTATCAGCTCCTCGAGGGTCACGAGTCCCTGACTGGCCTTACGGGCGTAATACTTGTTGTAGCCTGCTGACTTCACGTTAGTGTTCTTGTACATACGAAACTTTGCCATAGTTTAGTTCTCCTTTTTAATTTTTTAATTGTTAGACTTTTGTGTTGTGTTCTCATTGCATCCGTAGACATTGTTCAGCGCTGTTGTCCTGATTGCGAGTGCAAAGGTACGGCAAGATTCCGGTATTTGCAAGGAAACGGGTGGAGCCAGGATAAACCTAAAATGCAACACACTCATTGTGAGCGTGTTGCATTGAAAAGTGCAAAAGCAGTAAAACGTCAGCCGGCGGCTTACCAAATCCTGACGCGCTGCTCAGGAGCCACGTAGAGCTTGTCGGTCGGCTTCACGTCATACAGTCGGTACCAGTCGTCCTGCAGGCGCATCATGCCGTTGACACGGTTGTGGGCGGCAGAGTGTTCGTCAGTCAGGTACTGGTTCTGAAGTTGTTTCAGCGACCGCTCATTTTCTACCTGCCAGACATGGGCGTATGCGATGAAGAACTTGCGGATCTGGTCGTCCAGCTGCTGCCCCTTGAAGCCCTGTTGCTGCAGGCGTTGCTTGTAGAGTTCCAGTGCCAGCGTCACGCCGCCGTAGTCGGCCATGTTCTCACCCAATGTATATTCACCGTTGGCCGGTTGTCCGGGATAGGCCTCCAGCTGGTTGTACAGTTCTATGAGTTCCTGCTGCTTGGCCTTGAAGGCAGCCTTGTCCTCCGGCATCCACCAGTCCGCCGCGTTTCCTTCGGCATCGCCCTTGGCACCGCTGTTGTCGAAGCCGTGGCACATCTCGTGGCCGAAGGTGGTGGCGCAGGCAAAGAGGACGGCATCGCTCTTCGACGAGTCGAAGCGTGGAGCCATGAGCCATGCTGGCAGGATGACCAGCGCGTTGGTACTCCTGTTATAGAATGCGTTGTCGGTGGTGAAGCGGCTAAACGACAGCCAGAGGTTCCAGCCTGCCTCGTCCAGCGTCTTGCCGGCGAGTTGCCTGGCTATCCAGTTGGCGTACTGGCGCATCTGTGTGGCAGTCTCCAACAGGAAGGTACCCTCTACCCGGTCGGGGTGCATGGCTTCGTTCCACTCGTCAGGATAGCCGATGTAGAATTCCATCTTCTGGGCCTTGCGCTTGGCCTGTTCCTTGGTGGCGCTGCTCATCCATTCGAGCCGGTCGACGCGCTCGATGAACATTTTGCGCATCTGCTCCATGATGTCGCGGCACTCATCGCGGTGGATGTTCTCACGTCCTAAGGCCTCGGTCATGAGCTGATACGAGTAGTATTTCAGTGGGCTGACGGCGACATCTGCCATACCGGCTATGTTCATTTTCGGGTTCAGTGTCGGCAGCAGGTAAGAGTCCAGCTCGACGACCTTGTAGATCATGTAGTCGCGCAGCTCGGCAACAACCTCGGGGTCCTTGGAAGCGTTGGCAAACAAGGTGAGCAATTCGGCCAGCTGCTCGTCGGTGATGTCCACACAGTAGCTCACCTCGCTGTAGTTCATGCCCATCAGGTTAAAGACCAGCTCTGTCGCTGGCATCAGTTCGGTACTGGGTGCCCTTCTGGTGAATACCACTTCCGGCTTCTTCACCATGGCAAGACTGCTGATGAAGGCTTTCTGCTCCAATTTCTCCACTTCAATGGAGTTGCGGCTAATCTGCTGGATACGCTCCTCGGAATAGCCCACGCTTGACAGGAAGTCGCAGTATTGCGGTACATATTTCTCCACATACATAGGCTGTCCAGAGAGCATCACCTGTTCCATCGTCTTACCCATGGCTCCTGTGGTCACCACGCCCCAGACCTCGCGGCCCTCGTTGGGTGCGTTCTTCATGCTGAACAGGGGGTTGTAGCCCAGCTCGTGGAGCTTGGCGAAGGCGGCATACAACTGGTCGGCGTTCTCTACGGCTTCCAGCATGGCCAGCCGTTCCTTCAGCAGTGCCACGCCCTTGCTGTCGTCGGCAGCCGACTGCTCTGCCTGCTGGCGAATGACGGAAAAGAACGGGTCGGTGCTGGTCTCCACGGCCTTCGCCATGGCAGCACCCAGAATCTTTTTGTTCTGTTCGAGATACGATGGCGAGGGAGTGTCGCTGTCAAGCCATGCTCCCAGCACGTAGCGGTAGAAGTTGTCGCCGGGACGTGTACTCAGATCCATGTCCTGCTCGAAGTCAAACGGCTTGTCGTCCGTGACCACCTCATCGGGCCTCACGGGGTTGTCACTGTTGTCGGTGCAGGCGGTCAGCACCGGCATCGACATGGCGCAGCAAAGGACGGCTGCGAGCGTCATCATAGTCTTTCTCATGTGTTTATAGTTATATAATTATTCAAGTTTCTCAAGTTTATTTCTACCACAGATTGCACGGATTAAACAGATTTTCGGCTGCGCAATGTCAGGGCATTTAGCAGATTATTTTGGGATTTCACCGATAATGGCAGCGGAATAGATTCTGTGTAATCAGAATAAATCCCAATTATTGAGGTTATAATCTGTGACATCTGCGAAATCTGTGGTCGTTTCATAACATGCGAAGGTTATATATAAATAGTATAATACGTCAGTTCAGCTTCTATATAACTAAAAGTTATTTGTCCGATTTACAGTAGCAGGCATAGCCTCTACTTGGACGCTGCAAAGATACATCATTTCCTGAAAATACGATGTGTTTTTATAATATTTAACGAGAAAATCCGTGCCGGGCGTTTTGTATTGTCCTCGCTTTTTCGTACCCTTGGCTTTGCCGAAGGTACTGTCGCTCGACAATAAAAAAGAAAAAAGTGTATTTTTTCTTTTGTATTGTCCTCGCTTTTTCGTACCTTTGCCAGCAGATTACTGCGAAAAACAGAAGATTGTTTGACAAAAAAAAGATCATGAAAGATGCAAACTACAAGCTATCAGATTGTTGGCCTCAGGCATAACGCCTGGCAAGGCAACGGACTGGCGCAGCGGATGCGCGAGGCCGAGGGAATGCGCGTCGTGCTGATGCGCGAGGAGATGAACGGATGGGATCAGGACGCTACGGCGGCCTACATCGACACCGAGATGGTGGGCTACGTGGCTGACGGCAAGTGCCGCGAGAGCAGTGCCTACTGCGACATGGCCGAAGGCCAGCTGCTGGAGGGATATGTGACGGCCGTCGACTGCGAGAATCACCAGCTGACGGTCACCGTGGCCGTCAGTGGCGAGCTCCCTGACCTGCATGACGAGACTGCACTCTACGAACAGTGGGAACACAGCTACAACATGCCGCCGCTGATGGTCCGCACACCCGACGAGCAGCGGCTGCTGCTGTTGCGCCGCGACGTGCTGAGGTTGCTGCGGGCGGGGGCATCGCTCGACGACACGCTGCGCCGTGACCTGGAGGTGTACGAGCAGCTGATGCCGCAGGACATCAGCCGCGAGGCCACCGACGACCGACTGCAGATAGTCGACCTGATGCTGCACCATGCCGACGACGACGTGCGCCGGTGGGGCCGCCGCATGGAGGTGGCCGTCACCTCGCTGGGGTCGCCGGAGGCCCGCGATCGGCTGGCCGACTACCTCTTCCGGCAGCTGCCGCAGAGCGATGCCTTCCACCAGATGGTTCTTCGTCACAGCACCATCGACGTGGCGGCCCTCGAACAGCAGCTACGGTTGTTTCCTCACCGCCTGTACGACGAGTACTGCCTGTCGGCCGCCGACTTCGCGTCGAAGCTGTACTACCGCCGCATACCCTTCCGTGCGCTGCGCTGCTTCCTCAGCGGCCTGCTGCTGCTGGAACATCTGCGCGGACGCACGCCGGGTGCTGACAGCCTGTCGCGCCGCCAGCAGCTGGCCGTGGCCGACGCCACCGAGTATGTGGGTCGCATCGCCCACTGTGTCTCTCCCGACTGGCAGGAGCGCATCGGCCGGCTATGGCAGCAGCTGACCACCGACTATGCCGAGCGCATAGCCGACGTGCAGCGCGTCAGGCAGGCTACCTTCAACCACCGCTTCGTATGCCGGCTGGTAGGTACGCTGCTGCAACAGGGTGTCTACCGCTCCGACGTGACGCAGACGGAGTACACGCGGCTTCTGGAGGGCAACAGCCGCAGCAACCTGCGCAAGGAGGTGAACCAGGGTGTGGACGACGAATCCACACGTCTGTACCTCCGCCAGCTGCTCCGTCAGCTAAACGGCTGACCGTCAGCAGTGTACCGATTTTGTTGAATCAACAGCAAGGGTGTTGCGCTTGGCAGCACCCTTTTTCGTGCCATACCTTTGCAGTCGCATTTGAGACTCAATTGTAAATTAAGCATTAAGAATTAAGCATTGAAAAGTTATGGCAAGAAAGAACTTTATGATTACTGAGCATTTCTCGTACAACGAGATGACACGGTCGGCATGGGCAGAGACCCGCCGAGTAGACAACACCCCCGACAGCCTGCAGCTGGCAGCTCTCGAGAACCTGTGCCGCACGGTGCTGGAGCCGCTGCGACGCCGCTTCGGACGCATCGACATCAACAGTGCCTTCCGGTCGCCACGGGTCAACGAGGGCGTCCACGGCGTCGGCAACTCCAGACACCTCTACGGCGAGGCCGCCGACATCCGCTTTCCCGACCTCGACACGGGGCGCGCCTACTTCCACTTCCTCAAGACGCTGCCCGACATCGACCAGCTGCTGTTCGAGTACCGACGCGACGGTGCCTGCTGGATCCACGTCAGCACGTGCCTCGACCCCTCGCAGAACCGCCATCAGGTATTCCCCAACTACCGTGTCTGACAGTTTTGAAGAACAAATTCACTAATTCGCTAATTCGTGACAAAAGAATGCGTGTATGATGACATGTAACAACTGCGGACGTGAACTGTCCGACGAGCACTTTGAACTATACCCCACGGGGACGCGTCGGCACGTATGCCGCCACTGCCACTACCTGTTGCACACTAAGCCTGGTCACGACCGGTGGGTACAGCGACAACGCGCGCGCGCGTTAATTGGAAAAAAGTAAAAACACCCCACACTTCCCACACTTCCCACACCTGAACTTTATCTCATGTAACATGGGTTAGGTGAGGGAAGTGAGGGAAGTGAGGGATAAAAACAACAAATAACAACTATATATAACGATGAAAACTATTATCAGTATCTTGCAAAACTGGTGGCGTTCGCTGCGCCACCGCCGTACACAACGACAGACCACCCGGAAAAGGTGGCACACGGCCGAGGGAATGACCCCCAAACAGGAAATTGCCATCGGCGTTCGACGATTCTTCGACAAAAACTATGAGTTGAGGTACAATGTGATGAAACAAACGGAAGAATTTCGTGAGAAGGCCACTCACAAAATTCAGAAGCCCACTCACGGAGCTGAGAAGGCCACTCACGGAGCTGAGAAGGCCACTCACGATTGTGAGAAGCCCACTCACAGAGCGGAAAAAGCCAATGGTTGGAGGCAGCTGACCGACCGTGAGCTGCGCCGCATCGCCATCGAGCAGATGCAGGAGGTAGGCGTCGCCTGGAGCATCGACGTCGAGCTGTTCGTGCGCTCGTCCATCGTCACCGACTACAACCCCGTGACCGACTACCTCGAGCACTGCGGACAGTGGGACGGCCGTGACCGCATCCGCGAGCTGGCTCGTCGTGTACCATGCCATTGTGAGCAGTGGGAGGAGTGGTTCCACCGCTGGTTCCTGGCCATGGTGGCACAGTGGCTGAACCTGTCGCGTGACTACGGCAACAGCGTCGTACCCATGCTCATCGGTAGCCAGGGGACGCACAAGTCGACGTTCTGTAAGCTGCTGCTGCCCAGCGAGTTGCGCGAGTACTACATCGACGACATCAAGCTCGACTCCGCCGAGCAGGTGGAGCGTATGCTGGGACGCATGCTGCTGGTGAACATCGACGAGTACAACGCCAAGACGGAGCGTGAGCAGGCCAAGATCAAGCGCGTGCTGACCGAGAAGGACGTGCAGACGCGCAAGATGCGCTCCGACCAGTACGTCATGCTGCCACGCATGGCCTCGTTCGTAGCCACCACCAACGACCTGCAGCCGCTCACCGACCCCACGGGGTCGCGCCGCTACCTGTGCTGTGAGGTGACGGGCGTCATCGACACCGACACGCCCGTCGACCACCGCCAGCTGTACGCCCAGGCCGTCAGCGAGCTGCGGGCGGGTGCCGCCTGGCACTTCACGAAGCAGGAGGAGGCCGACATCGAGCGTCACAATCTGAAGTACCGCTGTCAGCCTGCCGCCGAGACTGTACTGCTGACCTACTTCAAGCCTGCGCCGCCCAGCAAGTCGAACTTCATCAAGACCACTGACATCCAGAAGGTGCTGCGTACCCACCTCTCTCCTGTCGACGTACCCAGTATCAAGAAGTTGTCACTGACCCTAAAGGGCTGTCGCTTCCCCTTTGGTGCCGTCGGAGGCCAGCGAGGCTGGTATGCCCAGCGCATGCCATAAAATCACGGGGACAGGTTTAAAAACACAGGGACAGGTTTTGATTGAATAATCACATCAAAAACCTGTCGCCGTGATTATTCGATGATGGCCAGACAGTAGTACTGTGTACTGTAAAAATTGCAAATAAATTTGCATTTTCCCTCACTTATTCGTACCTTTGAGCTGTCGCTCGAAGTCACTTCCGTTCGACAATAAAAACAAAAAATGGTTTTTTTGTTTTGTATTGTTCTCACTTATTCGTACCTTTGCAGGCGTATTAATACATTATATTATGAAAATAGCTTTGATCGGCTACGGTAAGATGGGTAAGATGATAGAACAGATAGCCCTCAGCCGTGGTCATGAAATTGTGAGTATTATCGACATCGACAACCAGCAGGACTTCGACAGCGAGGCGTTCCGCTCGGCCGATGTCGCCATAGAGTTCACCGCTCCGCAGGCCGCCTACGGCAACTACCTGAAGGCATGGGAGCAGGGGGTGAAGGTGGTGTCTGGGTCGACGGGCTGGATGAAGGAGCACGGCGACGACGTGAAGAAAGCCTGCAGTGAGGGAAAGACGCTCTTCTGGGCTTCCAACTTCTCGATAGGCGTGGCTATCTTCTCGGCAGTCAACCGTTATCTGGCCAAGATCATGAACCAGTTCCCGCAGTACGACGTGGAGATGGAGGAGACGCACCACGTACACAAGCTCGACCACCCCAGTGGCACCGCCATCACGCTGGCCGAGGAAATAGTGGAGAATATCGACCGGAAGGAGGCATGGAAGGAAGACACCACGGACAAGAAGTATCTGCGCGTAGACCATATCCGTCGCGGTGAGGTGGCAGGCATACATACTGTGCGCTACGACTCAGAGGCTGACATCATCACCATCACGCACGATGCCCACTCGCGTCAGGGCTTTGCCCTCGGTGCCGTGCTCGCCGCCGAATACACGAAGGAGCATCAGGGACTGTTGACCATCAGCGATATGTTTAAATTCTGATAAGTAGCATTAATAGAGATTAAATCTTCACGCCTGACGCAACCTGTATTCCGTATGATGGCGTCAAAGGCATGTAAACAAAGAAAAACAATCAGAATGGAAAAGAGAGAAAAGAAAAAGTTGAATATGAAGGTCCAGTGGGCCAAGTTCATCGCTGTGCTGGTGCTCTACCTGCTGTTCTTGTACTGGGTGAAGTCATGGTGGGGCCTGCTGGTCATTCCGTTCATCTACGATGTCTACATCACCAAGAAGATCAACTGGCAATGGTGGAAGGATGCAGAAGGCCCCGTGCGCTGGGTCATGTCGTGGGTCGACGCGCTGGTGTTCGCACTGGTGGCCGTCTACTTCATCAACCTGTTCTTCTTCCAGAACTACGTCATCCCCTCATCGTCGCTGGAGAAGTCGCTGCTCACTGGCGACTACCTCTTCGTGTCGAAGGTGAGCTACGGCCCGCGCATCCCCGAGACGCCGCTGACCATGCCGCTGACGCAGCACACGCTGCCCGTCTTCCAGTGCAAGTCGTACATCGAGTGGCCCCACTGGGACTACCGCCGCGTAAAAGGTCTCGGCCAGATACAGCTGAACGACATCGTCGTGTTCAACTTCCCTGCCGGCGACACCATCTGCTCCGACTTCCGCTACCAGTCGTACGACTACTACCAGATGTGCTACCAGATAGGCTACCAGCTGTACCCGGAGCGACCTAACCCCGACTCGCTGACGCAGGAGCAGCTGCCACGCTACTTCCAGACCATCTATGAGGCCGGCCGGCAGACCATCCTGCAGAACCAGGCCGAGTACGGCGTGATTGACACCCGCCCCACCGACCGCCGCGAGAACTACGTGAAGCGCTGTGTGGGACTGCCCGGCCAGACGCTGCAGATCAAGGACCGCATCGTCTACCTGGACGGTAAGGCCAACAAGGAGCCTGACAACGTGCAGTACACCTACCACGTCAAGCTGAAGCAGCGACTCGACGATGACACCATGAAGGAGCTGGGCATCACGATGGAGGATGTGATGAGCCTCAACACACAGGGCTACATGCCGCTGACCAGCTATGCCGCCAGCGAGCTGAAGAAGCGCGACATCGCCGAGAGCGTCACGCTGAACACCGACGCCAGCGACCTCGACATCTATCCGCTGAACGGCAACATGCACTGGACGCGCGACAACTACGGCCCCGTCTGGATACCAAAGAAGGGCGAGAGCATCGACCTGACGCTCAAGAACCTGCCCGTCTACGAGCGGCCTATCCGTACCTACGAGGGTAACACGCTGGAGGTGAAGGACGGCAAGATATTCATCAACGGCCAGGAGACCACGAAGTACACCTTCAAGATGGACTACTACTGGATGCAGGGCGACAACCGCCACAACTCGCTCGACTCCCGCTACTGGGGCTTCGTGCCCGAGGACCACATCGTCGGCAAGCCGATCTTCATCTGGTGGAGCAGCGACCCCGACCGCTCCGGCTTCGGAGGCATCCGCTGGAACCGCCTCTTCCGCTTCGTAGACAACATCAAGTAAGGGAAAAGGGAAGAGTGAAAAGTGAATAATTTGCTACCGCACTATGGAATCTGCGCAGGATGTACCCAAGACGGCCAGTACCGCAAAGAAAAAAAGGAGAGCGGTAGCAAATTATTCACTTTTCATTCTGCACTTTATCCTTGCCATAGTGCTGATGATGGCTATCCGTACGCTGGCCGTTTCCGTCCATTATGTCGATGGCGACGGACTGTCGCCAATGTATAGCGACGGCGACTGCCTGCTCATCAACCGCTGCAGCTACGGACTGCGCATCGAGGGCAACGGACTGCTGCCCTACAGCCGGCTGATGCGCCGACCCGTCCAGCGAGGCGACATCGTAGCCTTCAACATACCCAGCGACTCTATAGCAGGCATTTGCATCGCCCGTTGCGCCGCCGTCGCCGGCGACACCATCCAGACGCTCGACGGACAGCTCGTCGTTCCCGGTATCGTCAACTGTGCCAAGGCCGACTACTACTGGCTGGAGGCCATCAACCCCTTTAATCCTGCTGACTCGCGCCACTTGGGTTTCATCCATGAGCGTGACATCATAGGGCGTGTCGTCACAGTGCTTTATACATTGAACTTTAAACGATGACCGTCGCCCTGCTACAGACCACCTACTTCGGACCCATACAGTGGTACCAGAAGCTGAACCGCTACGACCGCTGCATTGTCGAGCAGTACGACTCCTACCATAAGCAGACCTACCGTAACCGCTGCATCATCGCCACGGCCAACGGCCTGCAGGCTTTGACAGTACCCGTTGAACATAATGTTCACGGGTCAATGGTCAACGTTCAATGTAAAGACCTTCGCATCAGCGACCACAACCAGTGGCGGCGCATCCACTGGAATGCGCTGCAGTCGGCCTACAGCGAGAGTCCTTTCTTCGACTACTACGCCGACGACATCCGTCCCTTCTTCGAGCAGAAATACGAGTTTCTGGTCGATTTCAACGAGGCTATCCGCCAGAAAATGTGCGAGCTGCTTGACATCCACCCCGATGTGGATTATAGTGAACAGTTCATAGTTGACTTCGACAAAGTCAACTATGAATTGTTAAAGGATTTCCGTGAGGTGATCGATGCCAAGCACCCGCAGCCTGACCCAGACTTCGATGCCAAAAGGTATTGGCAGGTGTTCCAGCGCAAGCATGGCTTCCAGCCCAATCTCTCTATTCTCGACCTGCTGTTCTGCATGGGGCCGGAGGCGGTATTCTATTTATAGCAACAACGATTCTTTTCGGTCTTATACGCGCGCGAGGGCAGCCCACCCCCGACCCCTCCCATAGGAGGGGAGATTGGAGCGCTTCTGTACTCCCCTCCCTTCGTGAGGGGTGGGGGGTGGGCCCACTCACGGAGCTGAGAAGGCCACTTTTTCTCTTACCTAATCACGAACTTTTTGCCGTTACGGATGTAGATGCCCGGCCGCAGCTGGTCAGCATCGACACGCACACCCATCAGGTTGTAGGTGTAGCCGTCGTAGACAGTCTGCACGGTAGCCATCTGGATACCCGTGGTCTCGGTCACCTCTACCTTGACCTTGTTGATGCGTACCACGCCCGCGCTGGCATACTCCAGCTGGAACTGCACCTCCTTGGCGTTACCCGTCCATGTGTACCCATCCATCTCGCCCGTCGAGGCTGTGAAGACACGGTTCTTGTCGTTCTGTACCACGTTCAGCTCGATGCTCGTCATCTCGTTCTCCTCCGTACGGAACGTCAGCGTGTTATTCGTGTAGAGGCGCATCTGCTGGTTGTTGACATACATGTCCTTACCCTCGATGCCACGGCAGTAGGTGATGCTGACACCGTCCTGCTCGCCCACCATAGGGCTGCGGTCCCAGTAGTCGCGCGAGCCGGTCCAGCCGACACCGAAGAACTTGTTGTTGAGGCTAATCTCCGTCGTCACGGCCGGTGTCACCTCAGGCATTACGGTAGCGTCGCTGCCGTCGTAGCTGAAAGGCTCCTCAGCCTTGTCGCCCCAGACGTACTGCTCCAGTCCGGGATAGTCGACGAAGGGGTTGCGGTTGCCTTGTACCTTCCAGACGGCTTCGTTGCGGGCCGTCTCCTTCTCGCTGACGGGGTCGTCGGCCGCCCACTTCATCAGCAGGTCGAAGGCCCACGGCGAGTACGGCTGGTAACCCTCGTCGCTGTCGGCATCGAACATGTCGCTCGTCCATGTGCCGGCCAGCGACTCGTAGCATGTGGCCATATAGAAGTAGATACGTGCCAGGTCGCCCTTGTACTCGTCGGCAGGCTCGAAGATAGTGCCGCTGTAGCCCTCGATGGCACTGGGGCCAACCTTGCTGAACATGTTTTGCGAGCCTTTCGTGGCAGCCTCCGTCTCGCCGTAGGGCAGGTCGCTGCGCATGTTGTTGATGTAGCCGTCGGTAGGGATGACGTGTACCACGTCGCTGTACATGGGCTTGATGTCCTTGTACGTCAGCTTGCCCTTGCTGTCAACGTCCACAGGGTTGAACCAGCTCTTCGGCATGGAGTGCTCGCGGTTGATGCCGCTGCCCTCGTAGTTGTTCTTGTGCAGGTCCTTGTCCATCGGGTTGGCATACGCCGTGGTGTTGCTGTACATGTCCCAGACGTAGCCCTCGGGACGCATGTCGGTGAAGACGTATGCGTGCCACAGCGAGTCGTAGGGTACTACCGACGGGTTCTTGACCAGCTGGTACAGGGCCGTCTTCAGTGCCGCACCCTCTTTGCCGTGTGCGCTCCTATAGTACTTGCCGGTACCGTTGGGGGCTTGTGCCGATACGGTGAGTGCCACACAAGCCAGCCATGCGGCGGCTATCAGTCGGCGAACAGTCGTTGTTGTTTGGGTAGAGTTTTTCATCATGTCATTGTTCCTTAGTTAATAATAATGGGTTAGCTGTCTGCCTGCAAAATTACAAAATGTTTTCCAAACAAGCAATAGACACCGGCAAAAAACTGCATTTTTCACGACGAAAGACTTTTTGTGTACGATGTTTTGCATATTCAACAAATATTTGCTACCTTTGCAACATCATGCGAGTGAGACGAAGACAACTGCTGAACCTGCTGCTGTTGTGGCTGAGTGTGACGGTCTGTGGCCAGCCACGCAGTACCATCGTGTACTACGACGAGGAAGACGGGCTGCCGCACGGTCACGTCACACAGCTGCTGCAGGACGAGCTGGGATTTATGTGGTTTGCCACGTGGAACGGGCTGTGCCGCTACGACGGCTACGAGTTCCGCACCTTCAAACCGGCCACGGGCGACGGCTGCCACATGGCGACCGACCGCTTCCGCGACATTGCCCTCTGTCCTGACGGCCGGATGGTGTGCCGTGTCGACGACGACTATTACTGGTTCAATACACACACCTACCGCTTCAGCAACATGACCGACGAGGAGGCCCGACAGGCTCCCGACCGGGTCAAGCAGTACCGTCAGGCCTTTTCGCTGAAGAATGTGCCAGACTCGCTGACCGACTACATCGCCCTGCTACCATTGTCGGGAGGGTCGTTTGCGCTGACCGACCGCCAGGGCATCCTGTGGGTACTGGCCGACAACGGTGTCTACAAGGTATGTAAGAACCAGCAGCACACGGAGCGTCTGGACATCACGCCGAAGGGACAGGTGAAATGTCTCTTCACCGACCGGCAGCAGCGTTACTGGGTAGCGACGAAGGACGATACCGTGCTGCGTGTATACAGTGGCGCCGACGACCGCTTGTTGGGCTACCTGGGTGCCGACGGTCGGTTGCATAGCCAATACACCCGCTTCGGTGCTGCCGTCTACTGCATGTATCAGTCTGCTGACGGCACACTGTGGTTAGGTACAAAGCCTGACGGTCTGTTCCGGCTGCAGGAGACAAGTGGCGGCGAGTTCAAAATCGACCATTTCAACGAGACTTCGTACGAGAGCATCTACCATATAGCGGCCGACGGCTACGGCCGTTTATGGCTGGCCACGTTAGGAGGCGGCCTCTGTTACGTAGAACACGTAGGACAGCCTGCGTCTGCAACACCGCGTTTCGCCGTTCCCGCCAACTATCCCAAGGACGTGGCACAGCGTGTGCGCTACCTGCTCTTTGCACAGAACGGCCGTGTGCTGATGGCGGCGACCACAGACGGCCTCGTCGTATCAAATGTGGAACAAGATGTTGAGAAGATGCGGTTCCATCGGCATTTCCGCGAGTCTGACCGCAGTGAAAGCCTGACGAGCAGTGCCACGATGGACATCATGGGCGACGATAAGGGACGCTACTATGTCAGTACCGAGAGCGGCGGCGTCAACCGCATCGAGACAGACGACCTGCTGGCAGACCAGCTGACGTTCAGCCACCTGACCGCTGCCAACCACCGGCTGCCGTCGGATGTCGCCTTGTCGCTTACGCAGATGGGGCAAGGCAAGACCATGGTGGTGAGCAGCCATCTGGTGACACTGGTCGACAGCACGGGACACTACCGACAGCTGGATGCCCGCTACTTCAACGACGACTTCCGCTTCAGCGATGCCCACCCGCAGCCGCTCCGTGGCGACCGATGGCTGTTCGGGCTGACCGACGGGGCTTTCATCACGTCGGTGCAACAGATGTACCAGCAGCCCTGGCAGCCCACCGTGGTGCTGACCGGCATCTCCATCCAGGGGGGTGACGACCACCAGACGATCGTATATGCCGACAGCCTCGTGCTACAGCCCGACGAGCGCAGCCTCACCATCCGCTTCGCCGCCCTCGACATGAGTGCCTCCGAGCGTATCAGCTACGCCTTCCGGCTGCTGCCCAACGAGAAATGGAACTACGTCGGCCACGACCGGTCAGCCACACTGCTTGACCTGCCCCCAGGCACCTACCTGCTGGAAGTGCGCTCCACCGACACCGAGGGACAATGGCTCGACAACACCCGAAGGCTGACCATCGTCGTCTGCCCCACCTTCTGGGAGGCCTGGTACGGACAACTGCTACTCGTACTGCTCATCCTGTGTACGGTGGCGGCCATCGTCTACACCTATTTATATATAAAGCGCATCCAGCGACAGCACAAGGAAACGCTGGAGGCATATCTGGCACTGATGGAGAGGCCCACCTCTAGCGAGCCTACCCCCAACGCCTCCCAAAGGGAGGGGGGTGTGGAAACGTCAGAAACAGGCAGCTTGAACAAGACACCCACTACTCAACAGCCTTCATCCAACACCCCTGAGCTTGACCCCGTGCTGAAGCGTGTCATGCAGTTCTTGGAGGAGCACCTCTCCAATGCCGACATCGGAGTGGGCGACATGGCGGCGGCGGCGGCCACCAGCCGCAGCGGACTGCAGCGCAAGTTGAAGCAGGCCATGGGCATCACGCCCCAGGACCTGCTGCGTGAGGCGCGCATCAAGCATGCCTGCCAGCTGCTGCGCACCACCGACAGAACTGTCGCCGAGGTGGCCTACGGCTGCGGCTTCACCGACCCCAAGTACTTCAGCCGCTGCTTCAAGCAGGGCACAGGGCTGTCTCCGTCGGAATACAAAACGGCTACGGAATAGTGTGTTTTGCACGTCACAAGGCATAAAAATGCGTCAAACAGCCTGTTTGACGCATTTTTCATACATGCTTGACGCAAATTTCACCCCATTCCACCGAGAAAACGTATTACCTTTGCAAGCGAAAAGAATAACTAAGGTTACAATACAAACTACAACAACAACAAACACAATGAAAACAAAACTTCTTAGTCTTCTGACTATCGCACTGATGCTCTTCACAGCAGCAGTCAGTGCCAAGAAGGTTCACACGCTGGGCGACTCGACGATGGCTCCATACGACGAGTCGGCCACCGTGACACGAGGCTGGGGAATGTACTTCGGTAACTTCCTCACCAACGGATGGACCTCAGTGAACTACGCCAAGGGCGGACGTGACACGTACTCCGGTTACAGCGAGTTGTGGCAGAACGCCAAAAAGAACGTTCAGGCCGGTGACTACGTCATCATCACCTTTGGACACAACGACGAAAAGAACGGTGGCATGGACGGCTATCAGCTGAAAGCCTACTACGAAAGCATCGGCGATGCCACTAAAGCTGCCGCCGTTGACCTGCGCGGAAGCATCCCCTCGACAACCTACAAGCAGAACCTTGGCAAGATTGTCGATGAGGTGCTGGCAATGGGTGCCATACCTGTCGTCTGCTCGCCCGTGTGCCGCAGCTATTTCAACAGCGACGGCACCATTCGACGTAACGGCCGCCACGACCTCGGCGACTCGTTCAGCATCCTGACCGAGAGTGGTCCCACGACGGGCAACAAGGTGCCTGCCGACGACCACACGATGGACTATGCCTACCACTCCGAGCAGCTGGCCAAGGAGAAAGGTGTGGCGTTCGTCGACCTGACGACGGCCACCAAGGAACTCTACGAGAGCTACGGCGACACTAAGTGCCACGAGCAGCTCTTCGACGGCGAAGGCTCCACACACTTCAACACCACGGGTGCCTTGCTGGTGGCTCGTCTGTGCGCACAGCTCATGAAGGAGCAGAACATTCTGGCCGACGGTATCGTCGTACCTACCGACCTGTCTATCTCGCCAGCCACCGCTGACCTCGGCGAAGGCTACAAGGGTCAGACCGCTGTCAAGGAACTGACCATCAACGGTTTCGGACTCACTCCTGCCGACGGCACCATCGCCGTGACGGCTACTGAAGGTATCATGCTCTCTACCGACAAGAACAACTGGCAGTCGAGCCTCTCTATAGACTATAAGAATGGTACGCTCGTACAGAATATCTACGCACGAGTCATCCTGTCCAACACCGGCGCATTCTCCGGCACCATCACGGCTACGCTGGGCGAGAACACGGTGGAGGTTCCCCTCACCATCAACGTCATCGAGCTGGGTGCCGGCGACCCTTTCACTGTCGCATGGCCCATGGTACCTAACGACGACGCTGCCGTCACGGGTAACGTGACTGCTGCTACTGCCAAGCTGGAAGGACTCGGAAAGTATGGCAACGTGAATGGCTACGGCGCACTGATAGCACCTAACGGCAGCACGGGCGAATGGCCTGCTGCCGGCATTGACGACGACCCGACACAGTATGTGCAGTTTGCCGTTACTGCCCCTGAGGGCAAGAAGCTCGACATTACCAATATCGCCATGAAGGTCAAGGCACAGGGTGGCGGTTCGCTGCAGTGCCACGTGTACTACTCCACCGACGGCTTCGTGACCCGCAAAACCATATTCGCTTCGGGCGTGATGACCAGTACGTGGAACGAGATTAACTGCGAGGATGTCGTCACTGTCGACGAGGGTGACCGCCTGCTCATCCGCGTCTATCCGTGGTCGAAGAACGTTGACAAGGGACGCTGGATCTGTATCTCCGACGTTGCAGTCAGCGGACAGTCGAAGGATGCCGCAGGACTGAACATCGACGGTTCCATCGCCTATACGCTGGCAGACGGCAGCCTTGACACCGAACCCGCCATGACTCCATCGGAAATGGGTGCCGGCTTCGTAGGCAAGAAGTGGACGGCAGGCAGCAGCCTCACCGTGGGCGGTGTGACCACCTACGACAGCGGCTCTGCAAAGACCCCCATGCTGAAGATATACAATGGAACGACAGCCTCTTTTGCATCGTCAGCCACTGACGACAACACACTGACACTGACGCTGACTCCTGACGACGGCTTCTACTTCATGCCTTCCAAGATCAGCTTCGAGGGTGCCCGCTTCGGCACCGATGGCGGCACGCTGACCGTTGTCGCCGAGACTGGCGACAAGAGCGAAGAGCTGTGCAAGGCTGCCGCCGTCAACCGCAGCGGTAAGAAACTCGACATCGCCCAATTCAGCTACGAACTCAGCAGCCTGGTGGCTACTAACGCCAATCCGCTGAAACTCAAGTTCTCGTTCATTGGCCTGGGCAAGACCAAGACGATGGGACTCTCCAACCTCGTCATCGAAGGCAACCTGACGGGTGCTGCAACCACAACCACGAAGTATGTGCTGACCACCAGCGTCAGCCCCGCCGATGCCGGCATCATTGCCATCGAACCCGACATGACCTCGTTCAAGGAGGGTACTGAGGTGACACTCAACGCCACCAAGAATTTTGGCTACCAGTTCAAGGAGTGGCAGGACGCCACGGGGGCCACTGTCTCGACCGACAACAAGGTGACGGTGACGATGGATGCCGACAAGGCTATGACTGCTGTCTTCGAGGCGGTTCCCGTCTACAGGGTGACCACCAAGGTCGTCAACGACGCAGACCGCTCATTAGGCAGCATCACCCTCTCGCCTAACGACCATGGCGGCCAGTACGAGGCTGGCACCATCGTGACGGCAACTGCCGAGGAGTCGAAGATTCTGAAGTTCATGCAGTGGACCGACGACAACGAGAATGCCGGCACCACCGCCACCCGTCAGTTGACCGTCAACAGCGACATGGAGCTGGTGGCAAGCTATGAGGTACAGGACTTCGTGGCCGTGTTTGACGCTTCGAGGGTCAACACCTATGCCTATCCCACCACAGCCGACTACCCCTTTTCCGCTGACCTGACATGGGACGAGCAGCGCAACACGGCAGCCTCCATCGTCAAGGTGAGCGACGGCTCGCTGTGCTACACGAAGGATGGTGGCACGCCGGTGGTTCGCAACCGCACAGGTGTCGTCATCAGCGACATCAACGGACTCTACCAGAACGGCTACAACACCACCGACATCGCCTGGCAGTACCAGTTCTCGACCAAGGGCTTTACCGATGTGACATTCACGGGTGACATGGCCGCCAAAAATGCGGCTTCCACACAGTGGAAGGCACAGCTGTCGCTCGACGGCACGACCTTCACCGACATCGACGGTGCCACGTGGACGGCAACGGCCAACGTCGTCAACCCCATCAGCATCGTGCTGCCTGAGACTGCCAACGGCCAGGAGACCGTATTCATCCGCATCACCGGCACAGGCTCGGAGGTGTTCAACAGCGGCTATGCCTTCGACAAGGAGTTCGACGGTCTGCAGTACTGCGACCACTCGGAGAGCGGTGTGGGTAACGTCTACGTGCTGGGTACTGCCGAGGTGGCAGAGGATGCCGAGGCTCCTGTGGTCACCAGCACCATTCCCGCTGACAAGGCAACGGGCGTTTCCGCTACTGGCAGAATCACCATCTCCTTCAACGAGCGCGTAAAGGCTGGCGAGGATGCTGGCAAGGCCATGCTCGGCGACAAGGAGCTGACAGCTCAGTGGAGCAGCCGTTCCGTCTCGTTCGACTACTTCAACCTGACGTATGGACAGGAGTATGCCTTCTCGATGCCTGAGGGCTTCGCAGTGGATAACTCTGGTAACAAAGCCGCTGCCGTCGAGTTGTCGTTCACCGTCATGGAGCGCCAGCAGCCTGACGCACGTACCTTCGACGCCATCGTCGACGGTTCGCTGGAGGCCGATGTGGCTGCCACCGACGACATGCCCGCTCAGTACAAGAAGATTCAGGATGCCATCAATGCCGCTCCGTCGAACAGCACTCGTCCTTACCTCATCTTCATCAAGGAGGGATACTACAACGATCCCAACGAGACGTTCAACAGCGGCTACGGCTTCGTCTACACGAACCCCGGTGATGCCAGCAGCAGCGAGACCACGAGGATTGAAGGTGGCAAGAGCAAGTATGATGAGTGCCGCCTGGTGTATGTCAACAAGCCCAACATCCACATCATCGGTCAGGCCGTTGACAAGGTGACTATTGCCGGCGACCGTCTGGACGGCGGTGCTGGCTGGGACCGCACCCGCGCCTGGTACCACGTCAATGCCGGTGCCACGCTGGAGGTGCAGTCGGGTGCTGACGGATTCTACATGGAGAACGTGACCATCGACAACGAGAACTGGACCGTTGCACACAAGGAGGGTCCGCAGGCACTGAGCATCAACACCGATGCCGACCGCCTGGTGTTCAACAACCTGAACGTGCGCTCCTATCAGGATACCTACAAGGCCAACGGCACCTACAAGCGCGCCTACTGGCACAACTCCACCATCGAGGGTTCCGTGGATTTCATCTATGGCGACTGCGACGTGTGGTTCGAGAACACTACGCTGAACATCAACCGTAAGAACGGCGGCTACATCGTGGCACCGAGCCATCCGGCCGACACCCGCTGGGGCTACGTGTTCAACAACACGACAATCACCTCGACATACTTCACACCCGAAGAGGGCCAGATCTACCTGGGACGCCCCTGGCACAACAACCCCAAGACAGTCTTCCTGCACACGCAGATGGAGCTGAGGCCATACGACGGCTACTGGTATGAGACGATGGGCGGACTGCCCGCCGTGTGGGCCGTATACGACATCTGGGACAAGAACGGCAACAAGATGAGCGAGACATCGCGCGAGGACTACTGGTACTGGAACAGCGACAAGACCGAGAAGATTACTGGCAAGGCCAAGAACTCGCTGACAGCCGACGAGGTGGCACAGTATACCATCCAGAACGTATTGGCCGGCGACGGCACCAGCAATGCCGAGACGGGTGTGTGGAACCCGCTGCCCATCGTGGAGAAGACAGATGCTCCCGTACTGAGTGCCACTGGCGGTGAAGTCACATGGGATGCTGTACCCTACGCCATCTGCTACGTGGTGACTGTGAACGGCAAGGTTGTCAGCTTCCCCGTCGGTACAAGCATCAGCGGACTGGCCACAGGTGACATCGTCACCGTGCAGGCTGTCAGCGAGAATGGTGCACTGAGCGATGCCTCGGCAGCCGTGACAATTAGCGAGGCTACTGGCATCAGCTCCATTGCCAGCAGCAAGCAAAAGCCCGCTGAGGTATACACCCTCGACGGAAAGCGTGTCAGCCAGCTGCGCCGTGGCGTAAACATTGTCCGCATGAGCGACGGCCGCGTCGTGAAAATAACGAAATAAACTACTATTGGTGTATCAACGTAGCTGGTAAACAGCCGTTGAATAATCTCCGTGGGCGTCTGCTCACGGAGTTTTTTTGTATAAAAAACCAAATTTTTACGGAAACGTTTGCGCGATTCATTGTTTTTTAGTAACTTTGTACCCTAAAAACCAACGGTGCTACCTAATAGCAAGTATTTTCAAGTTCAAATTATTAATAATTTAAATTCAATTTATGTGGTTATTTAATTCATCAATCGGTCGAAAGGTTGTCATGTCCGTCACCGGCGTGGCGCTGATTCTGTTCCTGACATTCCACTGTTGCATGAACGTCGTCGCGCTGTTCTCCGGTAAGGCTTACAACATGATTTGCGAATTGCTGG
>JAEEGL016420178.1_pt1 | contig 58649 bp, 60 predicted proteins | sample 9134231 | NCBI WGS metagenome assembly JAEEGL01 (sample SAMN16246548, study PRJNA631951) | gut metagenome | biome: gut microbiome; feature: rumen; material: fiber-attached | host: Bos | place: Iran: Karaj | collected 2018-10
ATGTGCTGCAATTTCTCATTCTTGATTGATGAAATTTCTACTGCCATTTTTCTTTCTCCTTTTCCTTTTAATTCCTGTGTTTTAAATCCTATGTATATATAAAGTTTTTTGGAGTCACAAAATTGCCCTGTTTTTTTTACATAAAATTTTCATTTATGTTAAAACGTGCTATTTTAAAGGGTAAACTTGTATTTACAAAACTTAATAAATACGAAAATGACGAAATCTGAATATTTAAAAATGCATAAAAAATGTTATTTAAAATGTACCGCGCTAATTAAGGTGTTGAAATTAATTTCTGTAAGCGGAATTCATATTTTCAGGGTGGTTGGAATTGGAAAGTATTATTTCGTAATACTCATTTTTATCAATATTAACACCCATATTTTTTGTGCTGATTGTCAGTTTTTTCTTTTTTTTATTGGTTGGTTTTAAAGATTTATTTTCCATAACTTATAATTTCATTATTTTCTCCGACCTGAACTATTGTCGGTTTATGAGTTTCGGCTTCTGTTTCAGTCATTTGAGCATAAGTCACAATTATAATTTTGTCTCCGGCCTGAACTTTTCTTGCGGCAGCACCGTTAACACAGAAACATTTTGAGCCTCTTTTGCCTTTGAGTGCGTATGTCTGGAATCGTTCGCCGTTATTTATATCCAGAATTTCAACTTTTTCCCATTCTCTGATATTTGCCTTTTCCAAAAATTCTTCATCTATGGTAATTGAACCCACATAGTTAAGGTTTGAATCGGTGATAGTTGCTCTGTGTATTTTGGAGTGTAAAAACTCAAATAACATATTTATATTTCCTCTTTATCCGAATATTATATTAACACAAAAATACTTTAGTAGAGTATAGAAAATTTTATTCCTTTAGAGCATATTATAAGAGTAACAGTCTAAAAGGAGATATTATGTTAGATTTATTTATTCTGGAAACTTGTCCTTATTGTAAAAAGGTTATGAAATATATGGACGAAAACAATATGAAATACAATAAAATTGATATTTCAAACAAAGCATCCGAAGAATCTCTGATTAAAATCGGCGGAAAAAGGCAAGTGCCTTTTATGGTCGACAAAGACAGAAATATCCAACTTTATGAATCTGCAGATATAATAGAATATGTTAAAACACTTAAATAAATATGTCAGGTTTTATTTTATTACTCCGAAACCGAGAACAAATACGCATACAATAAACACCCCTGCAACGATTGCAGTTAATTTATTTAAGCCTTTTTCTGCGCTTTTTTGTGATGAAAACATTTGTGCAGCACCGCCGATTCCGGCAATCCCGTCACCTTTCGGAGAATGCATAAGAATTAATACCATTAATAAAAGTGCCGATACTACTTGTGTAATCCAAACCAGTGTAAGCAAAATTAGTCTCCTTTTTTAATAAAATGCGCCCTTTTAGAATTGAGTTTGATATTGTCAAACATATATAATCTGGCGGGACGTTTTGAGCCGGATTTAGAAAATTCATTCAATTCCCTAAGTCCTTCTGTTGTGATAACCTTTTTTCTGAAATTACGCTTATCGAGTTTTTTCTCCATTATCATTTCGTAAGCTTTTTGCATCTCAGTAAGAGTAAATTTCTCATTTAAAAGTTGATAAGCGACAGGACACATTTCCAATCTTTCTCTGGTACGTTTGAGTGAATATTGAATAATTTCCTTATGGTCAAATGCCAAAGGCGGAAGATTAAATACTTTGTGCCACGCCAAATCCGGTGTTTGAATAACGTTAACATCTTCTGCTCTCACCAGAGCAAAATATGCAACTGTTATAACCCTTGAAACGGGATGCCTTAACGGATCGCCAAATGTATAAAGCTGTTCAAGATAAATATTTTCAACGTCAGTTTTTTCTTTGAGAACCCTTATTGCAGCTTCATCAAGGTTTTCTGACATCCGAACATATCCTCCCGGAATTGCCCATCTGTCCTTAAAAGGTTCATTATTACGTTTAACCAACAAAACATGAAGAGCATCATTTTTAATTGTTAAAATGACTATGTCGACTGTTATTTCGTGTGTTTTAATTTCGTTAAACATAATTTCCCTTTAATATATATTATTTTATAATAAACATTTTAAGTTTGGTTTGTAAAGAATTGTAACGATTTTATAATTTTGTGAAATTTTTAATTAAATAAATACTTTATATATATACAAGATATAAATAACAAAACGAAACATAACACGAACCTTTCATACAACCTACACACTAACCTTCTACACACGAGGAATTATTTAAGATTCCAAAGCCTTTCACAAGAAAGGTTTTTTTTTATATGTGAAATTAATGGAAATGGAAGTAAATAATAAGCAAGAAATATTTAATGGATAAAAGTTCTTATTCTCTCTTTTCAACGAGTTTGTCTTTTATCTTTACCGCAAATTGAGCGAAAGCACTTGCTAAAATTGCTCCTATCGCATAAGTTGACCATGCTTTTGCATTAGTTGCATTAAGCTTTTTGAGGTCTTTCGGGTTTAAAACCTTTTTAGCCATTGCGGCTCCGTTTATGCTTGCAAGACCTTCTTCAACAACAGTTGGCAACATAAAGCCAAATGTTATCAGTCCGATATTATCTTTAAAGAAGTTTTTCTTTCTTTGTTCAGATTTTGGCTCAAATTTTGATTCAGGTGTTCTTTTTTGTAACATTGCGGCTGCAAGCATCAGCGGCATAAATAACATTGATACGTGTCGTCCGACTGATAATGCTTTTCTTGCCGTGCTTGAATTTGCATTTATTGCGTGTCCCATTTCATGAAAAGCGGAAAATCCCATTTTTTCTTTGTTTACAAACACATTTTTGGACCCGTCATGGTAAATAGCATTTCCGCCTTCTGAGATATTTTTAAGTACAGATTTTAATTTATCTTCTCCGCTTGGTCCAAATAAAATATATTTCCACTTTGGTCTCGGCTTTTTGGGCTTTGTTTTGATATCTATCTTAATTCCAAAAGCATCTTTCACTTTTGTTTCCATTTTGGTAAATGTATCTTTGGTTACACCTTCCAAGTTGGTAGGATTGATATCAAGTAGCTCAACACCTTTTTTTTGCAGTCCGGAATTTTGGTATGCTTTTTGTGCGGCATTCCAACATCTCAAGTTCTCGGCTTGAGGTAACTCCTGAAGCTCGGAATATATCCATCTGCCGAACGGTCGTCCGACAATTTTAGGAAGATATTTATAAGATGCCCATCCTGCACCAAATGCAGCAACCGCACTTACGGCATTGTTTGTTCTGTCATCCATTTAACCTTACCTTGCCATGCTTTAGCACGACATTTAACCTTCTATATTAATTAAAACATTTTTATTTTAAAAATTGCCTTATTTTACGGAAATATGAAGTTATGTAAATAAATTTAATATATAGGTCGTTGTATTTTCGGCTTATATTCTTAATTACGCCTTTCAATATCAATCGATTAAATGATTACTTTTAGGGAAATAGAAGTATTATATTTATTACTATGGGAATTGATTACAATAACCTTATGAACAAAGCAAAAGAGGTCTCAAAGAACTCTTATTCACCGTTTTCGAGATTCGCAGTCGGAGCGGCAGTTTTAACGCCGGATGGACAGATTTATCAAGGCTGCAATGTTGAAAATTCGTCTTTCGGTATGACTATTTGTGCTGAAAGATGTGCGATTTTTAAAGCTGTTTCCGAAGGTCAAAGAGAAATAAGAGCGGTTGCAATATATTCACCTAATGCGGATTCTTGTTATCCGTGCGGAGCTTGCAGACAGGTTATGTATGAATTTCAAGGTGATGAAGAAATTGAAGTTATAACTGAGAATATGGGCCGGCTCGAAATCAACAAACTAAGCTACTTCTTACCTTGCGGGTTTAAGATTTGATATGTATATTTTGGAAGTTTTTATAAAGTGGTTAAATAAAAGGCAGACAAAAGAAGTTACACCGGAAAAACCGAGTTTTAAAGAAGAAGATGAGGCTTTGACTTGTGAACATAAATTTATGCCGGTAGATAGTACCGGTGAAGTTCTTGCTTGCATCAAATGCGGATATACTATAAAAAAGAGGTAAATGTATAAAATCATTGAGGGGGTATATTAGTTTACAAATTGTGATAGAATATTAAAATGGATTTTAAAATAATCACAAAATCATGAGGATAAATTATGCAAAAAATCTTAGATTTTATATTATCTAAACCTTTTAGAAATGCAGTGTGTTTTTTTCTGTTTACATTTCTTTTGACAGCAGCTATTTCTTCACAGAATTTCTTTTTTCAAAAGGTTGTTGAAAACGGAATAAGCAAACGAGATATTGTTGCACAAAAAGACATAAAAGTAATTGATACAAAGAAAACAGAGCTTCATAAAAAAGAAGTGGCTCAAGCTGTTGAACCTATTCTTACTCAGGCTGAAGATGATTTTATTATTTCAGGTCTTGATACTTTACAGAAATCAATAATCAGAATAAGAGACAAACAAACAAGTGACGAAGAAAAAGAAGAAGAAATCGGACTCCTTTTTGAAGAAACACAGTCCAAAAGTTTTATTGAGTACATGCTTAAAAGCAACAGCAGTGACTTGAATATAACTTTTGAGAGAGCAAAAGTTACACTTTTAGGCGCTTTGAATTCAGGTATCTCGGCAAAAGATTTTGAAAACAACAATGTCAAAACAATAATCAATAAAAACATCCCTGTTACAACTCCGAGAGGACAAATTTATATTATAAACGGATTATTGAATCAGGTAATAGTTCCTAATCTTGTTGTAGATGAATTCGCAACTGAAATTGCGAAGAAAAATGCACAAAATTCGGTTAAACCTTATGAAGTTATATTCAAAAAAGGCCAAAAAATAGTATTTGAAGGCGAACCTGTTACAAAATTAAAAAGTGATGCATTAAGAGAAGCCGGCTATAATGTTTTAGAAGTTAATCTTGGCGGAATTGCGGGTATATATTTAATGGTAGCATTTTTTACATTCATATTCCTGCAATATGAAAAGAATTTTGAGAAAAACTATTACAACAAAAACTATATAACAATTATAGCTTCATTTACTTTGCTAATGGCGTTTATTGCCGCAGTGTTGCCCACGGGATTTTCCCCTTATGTGCTGCCGCTTCCTGCTTATACAATACTTTTATCTATTTTTACAACACCGAGAAATGCATTTTTTGCGTCAACGATATTACTTGCAATGATTTCTGTCGGCATGCATTACAGTACGGAAACTATTGTTTCTTATATGCTTCTGAACACTGTTGTTATAACGGCTGTATCTGACCTTAAATTTTCAAAGCGTTCCGATTTGTTGATTATCAGTTTAAAAATATCGCTTGCCGGTTTACTTGTAGTGGGAGGAATATATTTCCTTGAAAAATTCATGATGGATATTGATAATTTAATGATATTCAGGGATTTAGGATATATGGTTCTCAATTGTTTTGTAATAAGCGGTGTATTTTTACTCGGAATTCTTCCTATTATTGAAAATGCTTTCGGAATAATGTCTCCGTATGGTTTGGCGGAACTTGCCGACAGTAAATTATTAAAACGGCTGCTTTCAGATGCCCCCGGAACTTATAATCACAGTTTAATAGTTTCGCAATTAACTGAAGCTGCAGCGGAAGCTATCGGTGCAAATCCGATTCTTGCAAGAGTAGGTACAATGTATCATGATATCGGAAAACTTTTGAGACCTATGTTCTTTGTTGAGAACCAATCTTTTTACGGTATTGAAAACCCGCACAAGACTTGTACACCGAGATTTAGTAAAATGCTTATTACGGCACATCCGAAAGATGGTATAGAACTTGCAAAAGAATACCATCTTCCGCAAATTATATACAATTTTATATTGCAGCATCACGGAACGAGCCTTGTAAGTTATTTTTATAATGAAGCTCTTAAAGAAGAAGGTGCGGATAATGTTAAGGAAGAACAATTTCGTTATCCCGGACCTAAACCAAATATGAAAGAAACAGCAATTCTTATGATAGCAGATGCCGTGGAATCTGCAGTCAGAGCGGCAAAAAATCCGACGAGCGAAGAAATAGATTCTATTATTGAAAAAATAATAAAAGAAAGGCTAAATGACGGACAGCTTGAGGATTCTCCGCTTACACTTAAAGATTTAAAAACAATTGCAGAAACATTCTCCAGAATGCTTAGAGGTATGCATCATAAGAGGATTAAATATCACAATGAATTGGTTCAGGAGCTTGATAAGAACCGCCATAATGATGAACAAAATTCGGGTGTAACTTCGTCTGCCGTAATTTCTCAAGTTTTGGACAGTGAGATGGAATCCAAAATCAAGGAACTTGAAAGTAAGAAAAATGACAACAATTAATGTCTTTACCGAAAATATATATTCAGGTTGGGAAGTAAGTGAAAAAGATGTTATAGACAAAACAAAAAAGATGTTGAGGCACTATATAAAAGAACTCAGCGAAATATCTTGTTTGAACGGGTATACATATAAGTCACTAACATTGGATATTGTGTTTTGTAATTCTGGAAAAACTCATGAATTGAATAAAAAATACAGAGACAAAGATAAGCCTGCGGATATAATTACTTTTGCCATATTTGCAGATGATGAAAACAGGTTTGTGTTTGATGATGACATTAATCTCGGTGAAATTGTAATAGCCCTGGATAAAGTTGAAGAAATGACAAATAAAGATGTAAGTTTTGCAAAAAATAGAGAACAGGAACTTTATTTTTTAATAAGTCATGGACTGATGCATCTTTTGGGATTTGACCACAGAGACGAAGCGGAATACAATTTTGTTATAGGGGAACAAAGAAAAGTTCTGGAGAGTATTAATTATGACAAAATTTAAATCTCAAGGTTTTAATAATACATTTAAAAACGCCAGAAAAGGTTTTCGTTTGGTTTTCAAAAGTGAGATGAATATACGAGTCCATCTTATAATAGCTATTTTGGTTTTAATATCAGCGTATTTCTTTGGGTTTAATTACATTGAATATTGCATTCTGCTTATAGCAATTGCGTTTGTAATAATTTCCGAAATGATAAATACAGCAATAGAATTTGCCCTTGATTCTATATACCACAACAGATATTCCAAAATGGTCGGCATGGCAAAAGATATATCAGCAGGAGCTGTTATGATAGCATCTTTAGTAAGTGCTTTAATCGGTATCTTACTTTTTGGCAGACATTTATTTTAGCTTTACAATTCTTAATATAATAGGCAATTTTTAAGCTTGTTCTGTTTTATACATGATAAATGTGAAGTAAATATAAAGGAGCATAAATGTTAAGTGTTCAAAGTGTAGGCAATAGCTATCGTTTGACAAGTTTCAGGGGAGAAGATAATCCGCCGGTAAAAGACAGTTCGACAGTTACGTTTAAGCAAGAACCGGTCAAATCTGATATGTCAGTTGATACATATCAGAAAGAAATGCTGAAAGAAAAACGGAAACGCAGACGCAGTCAAAATATATGGCAGTGGATTAGCGGACTTGCAATGATTTCTATTATTGCAACAGGTGCGGTAATGCTTTTCGGAAAAGGTTCCGGATTGAGAAGTAAAACTGAAAAAGACGCACTTAATCTTAAAGCGATAGATTTAAAAGCTATAAAGAAAAGACCTTGTGACAGCTATTCAAAAGAAGTTCAGGATTTTATTGACGGCTTTGACTCGCTTTTAAGAAGAAAGGACATTGAAGCAAAAGGAGGAAAACGTGTTGCTCAGGTGCAATTGCAAGGTCCGGGCGGAACAGGTAAAACTGATGTTGCCGGAGTTTTGGCTAAAAAAGTTGATGAAGTTTTCCCGGGTTCCGAATACTATATTCCTGATTTGAGTATGATGACATCTTCAAGTTGGAAAGGACAGGATGTTCAAATGCTAACCGAATATACAAAAGATATTTGCAAACGTGCTGACGCTTTGGCTAAAGAAAGCAAAAAATCGGGGCAGAAAAAATACCTTGTTTGTTTCCTTGATGAGTTTGATAAAATCGCAATGGAAAACCATGGTGCAAATAAAGCTGATTCAAACAAAACAGTAGGTGCATTAAAAACGTTAATTAACGAGTTAATGGAACGTGACAATGTAATATTGATATCAGCAACAAATTACCCTGAGTTGATTGAAAATGCCGTATCAAGCAGAGTTGCCAAAAAGGTTATGGTTGATTATTTAACTCCGAAACAGACTGCTGCCGCTATTGTTGATCATTATGCTAATAATGCAAAAAAAGAATTTGTATCGGCAGAATTGTTAGATATAAATAACCCGAAATTGAATCAGATTTGCGAAATAATTAGCGATAAAACAAAAGGTCACGAGATGGAATACAGAAAATTGTTTAACAACATAATTCCCGATACGTTGATAGATTCGCCGGAAGCAAAAACAATAGAATTGAAGAACTTTGTACAAGCGGTTACAAATCCTAGCACGGCAAGAGAATTAAGACTTACCGAAAGTGAAATCAATGAACTGAAAAGAATTGCTGCATAAAGAAATAAGGTGCATATTATTGCACCTTATTTTTATATATTTATAATATTTAGTCTTGCAATTTTACCAAATCATCTTTGATAGACTCACCCCGCTTGAATTTGTCTACCAACCATTTTCCAAGATTCGGGTACATTGTATCATCATCTTTCAATTTAAAGAATAATACTTTGCCATCGCTTCCGCAAATCATTTGCTCATCATAATTATTTGTCGTCGTACTGCCTGTACGGTTGCCTTTATCGTCATATCTGTAATCTGTTGTGGTCATCAATTCTTCATTTCCATCCCATATTACTTCATTCAAAATATGACCATCATTATCGTATACTTTCTGTATGCTTCCTACACCATCTTTTGGATTTTTAAACCTTGTAAATTCAGATGATATACCATCACTATTATACATAGTCTTTACAGTTTTTTCTTTTGTTTCATTTTCAACGGAAGATAAAGAACCGTCATCGTTGTATCGTTCTTTGATTCTGGTACCGTCTTTTTCTATAGTTTTATATGCCAATTTACCATCCTTATATTCTTTTTTGATTGTCATACCGTTTTCATATTCTCTATTAGTTTCCAACAGGTTTCCGTCAGCATCATACTGGCTATATGTTTCTGTTTTTCCATTTTTATCTAAGTCGTCTTCATTATAAATGCAGTATCCTATTGCTTTTCCGGTTTCATCATCGTATGTAGTCATTTTATGAAGTTTGCCGTTTCCGCTAAGTTTTTCATCAACAACAGTTGATCCATCATCATAATTAGTACTGGTAGTTTTTTCTGCTATACTGCATAACTTTTGGAGCAGAGACATAAGTGCTTTTGCATTTACTCCCAACTCTCTTGCAAGTTTTCTCGCATCCTTTTTGCTAAAATCATTATCGTCATTAGTATAATTTGCAACTTTTGCTTTTATGTTATCAACTTCGCTTTTGCTAAGAGAACCGTTGCCATCTTCGTCTAATGCATTAAATACTGAAATCTCTTCTGCCGTAAGATTTCGTAATTTATTTTCACCATCTACTTTGTTGTTATCACCGATTTGTTGTCCGATGCCGAGTTTGTCTAAATCAAATTTAAAATTCTTACCAATGTTAATTTCGCCCATAAGAAAGTCTCCTTATTTAATTTTTGCTCTCAAAAGTGTAAACATCTTACTAATATATAAAGTTTTTATTTTTGGCAGAATTTCAACCGCATATGATTTTGTAACATAACTTAACATTACGTTTTCAAATAGGCAATTTTCTTATTTAAAAAACGTTTATATATATAGTTATATATTGAGGATTGTCATGAACACTTTCTTTCAGGGATTACGATTAGGATTTGCTCAAGGTATGCTGAACAATATGTTTGGAGGATTCTCAGCATTCGGATTTTCACCGTTCGGCTTTAATTCGTTTGGATTTTCGCCGTTCGGATTTGGCTCATTCGGATTTAATCCGTTCGGAATGGGAATGAACTTTGGAATGGGTATGTTCGGAATGACCGGATTTAATTCATTTCCCGCTCCGAGTGTATTTATGACAACACCGGTTTCTTCCGGTGCAACGCCTATGGACTCAATCTTTGTTATGCCCCAGATGGTAACTTCCACCCCGTCATCAACGGCTGCTTTTACTGATATGTTTGTATCTTCATATAACTATAATCCGTTTCCAAATACAGAAGATAACGAGATTGCAGACAATGACACAAAAGAGAAAGCTGAACTCAGCGAGGCGGAACTTCTTATGCCGCATAAATTATGTGCACGATGGTCAGTCAAAGATATCAGTAAGGATGCTGAGTTGACTCCCGAATTTTGTGAAAAAGTTATTGAGATTTCAAAAAGAGTGAAATGTAATCCTGATGATTTGATGGCACTGATGTATAGCGAATGCAGATTTAATCCGGGGGCGGAAAACGATGCGAATAAGAAAGGGAATGTCGGTTTAATACAGTTTGGTGCAGCTGCACGAAAAGAGCTTGGTGTAACAAAAGAACAACTTCTTAATATGAGTGCGATTGAGCAGTTGGATTATGTTGAAAAATATATCCAAGATTACAGAACTGACAATAATTATTCTGATGAAGACTATATTGATACCGGAACTCTTGCCGCCATAGTTTTCAGGCCTGCTTATGCCGAACAGGAAGTATTGGCCAGAAGGGGCTCTGATGCATACAGAAAAAATAAACCGCTTGATATAAATAAAGACGGGAAAATAACAAAAACTGATTTGGCAAAAAGGTTAAGAGGTTATCAATAGTATGCGACATTAATTTCTTGCTTTTTTGTTAAAAATAATATATTCTGAATATGGATAAGAGCGGAGGTTTTATGGAATTTCAACACAATCCGATTAGCGGAGTAAATTATACTGATGATGATATTAAGAAACTTATAAAAGAACATAATGTTCAGTTTATAAAATTGCAATTCGTAGATATAAACGGACAGGTTAAGAATCTTGCAATTCCGTCCGAGCATATTGACAGAATTTTGAACAATGATGTTATGCTTGACGGTTCTTCTATTAAAGGATTCAGAAATATTGAAACTTCGGATATGTTTTTCTATCCGGATAAAAATTCTTTCCAAATACTTCCGTGGCAGGAAAAAGACGGAAGGAATTCTGCAAGATTAATATGTGATATTTATAACGCTGACGGAACACCATTTGAAGGCTGTCCGAGATGTAATTTGAAAAGACTTATGGCAGAAGCAAAGAAGCTCGGGCTTTCAATGAATATAGGTCCTGAAGCGGAATTTTTCTTATTTGAAAAAGAGGGTAAAAGTATTACAACAAAAACTCATGATAAAGGCGGATATTATGATATGGGGCCTGATGATTTGGGAGAGGCTGTTCGTTCGGATATCGTAAGCACATTACAGGAAATGGGGTTTGATATCGAGGCATCTCATCACGAAGTTGCTGACGGTCAACAGGAAATTGATTTTAAGTATTCGGATATACTTACAACAGCTGATAATGTTGTAACTTTCAGAATCGCAGTTAAGGCAATAGCTGATAAATACGGGTTGCACGCAACGTTTATGCCAAAACCGGTATACGGAATTAACGGTTCAGGCATGCATTGTAATATTTCTCTTTCTAAAGACGGAAAAAATGCTTTTTATGACAAGAATGCGGAATTCCAACTTTCTGATACTGCGAAATACTCTATCGGCGGAATTTTAAAACATATTAAAAATATTACGGCAATCTTGAATCCGACCGTTAACAGCTATAAAAGACTTGTTCCCGGGTATGAAGCTCCTGTTTATATGGCTTGGTCATTGGCAAACAGAAGTGCATTATTGAGAGTTCCCGCAAAAAGAGGTGTTTCAACAAGAGTTGAACTTCGTTCTCCCGATCCGAGCTGCAATCCGTATCTTGCTTTTGCGACAATACTTGCAGCTTGTTTAGACGGTGTAAGAAACAAAATTGAACCGCCAAAGCCCGTTGATGCTAATATTTACAAACTTTCCGAAAAAGACAGAAAAAAATTAAAAATAGAATCTTTGCCGGGAAGTTTAAAAGAAGCTCTCGGATATATGCAAAATTCATTGATTGTTGAAAAAGCACTCGGTAAACATATAGTAGAAGAGTTCGTAACTGCAAAAGAAATCGAATGGGATGATTTCAGAACATATGTTTCTCAATGGGAAATTGACAGATATTTGGCAAAATACTAATCTGTTTTTTTAACTATTGGAACAAAAACTCTGATATGGTCGTTCTTTTTTCCTTGTTGTATTGTGATACTGTTATCTTTTCTTGGTGATCTTGGACAATATCCGCCATATTCAAGGTTTGTGTTGTTCCCGTATTTATCTTGGCCCAGAGTTACTCCTATATGACCGTGTCGATGACTTCCTGATGTATACCCGGCATCATATACTATTACACAACCTGCCGGAAGATTGCCTAAGTCCATATTTTTGACAATATTATGCGGAAGTTCTTTATAATTTGGGTTTTTTGCAAGTTCACTTGCAAATTGATAAGCACTCTGCTGACGGTCCATGTTTTCCCATAATCCGAGGGATTGTGCGGATTCACGATAAGCAGCACCGCATCTTCTTTTGAATTTGGAACTTTTGGCTTTTTGTGCACATTTATTACGCATTTTTTCACCATTTTCTTTGTCGTATTCGTATCCGTTAGCTGTCAGCCAATCTTCATATGTGGTACTTCCGTATGCATCCCGTTCAATCCAGTCTGTACAAAAATCACCGTTTGTGGAAGATTTTAATCTTTGGCGGTTAGTAGTTCGGGCATGAAATTCAATCGAATGCATTTCAATACTTTCTGTTGAAGCCTCATCCAGTGTTGATGGGACTTGTGCCGGTGTATATGCTTCATGCAATTCCGGAATATTTTCATTTTCGTTTTCTGTAGGAGAAGCTAAAGGCTGTGTCGGAAGCAGTCCTAATTTTGGTATTTCGGATTCAACATGTCTTTCGGTAGACGTCGAATTCGTTGTTATAGGTTCTTCAACTTTTGTCAGGGATTTTGTTGGTGCAGAAAATAAATTTATAATATTTGTCCAAGTGTTTTCGGCAATTTTTATAACATCATTAACATAGGTCATAGCATTTTTTTTGGGTTTCCACATATCACCTATTTTAATTTCTTGTTCCCCATGTTTAATTACACTTGTTCCGTCATCTAATGATTGTTGAATTTTTTCCCAGATGTTCCCCGTAAACTGATTTTCTTTAATTCCTTCGATGATTAGCTGGCGTTTAATTGCGTGCGTAATCCCGTCACCTTTTTTGATTGAAATTTCCATATTTTATTCCTCCGCTGCGTCCTAGTACTATTAACGGCATAAATCGTAAAAACTTTAGGGCAAAATGTATAAAATAAAGAAGTTTTCGCGAGAAAACTTGTGGATATAGCTGTAGTTATTGAATTTCGCCCAATTGTAACAATTTTCAAAAACGCTTAACATTTTGTAACATTTCTTAATATTTAATTTTTGCATTTTTTATTTGAAAAATAAAACAAATAAAGTATGTTTTTTATTATTCAAAATGATATAATTCAACCATGCGTATTGTGACATCAAAAGAATTAGGTACATTTAAGATTTTGCCTTTCGATTTATATAACGAGGCAAATATGAAAGTTTTGTCTGCCGGAGAAGTTTTAACTCCGGGGAAATTGATAATGTTAAATAATTACGCAAAACTTTTTACTGAAGAAGTGTATAGTGATTCTACAAAAGATGATTCCGGAAAAGATAAGGATACAAATTTAAAAAAACTTGCTAATTATACTTTTGACACTATTGATATAACTGATTTTGAAACAGTTATTAACAAAGAAAACGTTTTGAATTCCGATATTCAAATCAAAATAAAATTTTTTATGAAAAAAACCTTGGATTTATTTGAACAAGGATATTTTCGTGAAGGTCTTGTAAAGCTTAATCAGCTTGCAAGTATAATGATGACCGATATATTTAAACAATTGTTCCGTTCAAAAAAAGGTTCACAGGTAAGATTTTTGGGGGAATATTTTATTTGTCATCCGCTAAATGTTGCTATAGTTGCGGGACTTATTGCAAAAAGGCTTGATTATACCAATGCGGCGATAGAACATGTTGTTCTTGCAAGCCTTATCCACGATATTGGCAAGTTTAAAATGCATTTGGATGACGAATCTCCGCTATTAACAACACATGAAGCTGTTGTGACCGAACATACGGTTTTAGGGTATGAATTGATTAAAAATGAACTTGGACTGGATGAACAAGTTGCTAAAGTCGCTCTTGAACACCATGAAAACAATGACGGCTCCGGTTATCCGCAAGGTTTATCAAGTGATTACATCTCTGAATGGGCTCAAATAGTAAATGTCGCAAACTATTACGACAATCTTGCCTGCAACAGAACGACTGTTCATATTTCAAACAACAGGGATGTTTTGCGTGCAATGCTTGAAGTCGGAACGAAAAAGTTTTCGGCAAGAATGCTATATACATTTGTTCACATGTTCAACTATGATGACCCTGTTGATTTTAATGATATGATTTTCTAGTTTTTGTTTTTACAGAAGTATTTGAATAGCTTGGCCGGGGGATGTATTCCTTTTGTTGTTAAGCAATAATTTTTTCATATACGGGGGAAAATTATGGACAAAGCAAAACATTTTAAAAAGATTATGGAAAAAAGTGACTCTACAAGAGTTGTTATACTTACGGCACATTATCAGATAGTCGGGAATGTTTATGACTGTGAAGAATGTAATAAGGATTCCTGCGTAAATCTTACTAATGCGAGATTGTGCAATATTCAGGATTCTTATCAGGGTATTTGCGAAAACGAATCATATTATGATTGGCTTCATGTGAACATGGATTCAGTCCTTGCGTTTAGTTTTATAAAATAAGTTGCAATATCTTATTATATTTTTCTAAATTGTATTATGTAGCACCGCGTATATTCTAAACTATATACAGGATAATAATAAAATATATTTATGGTAGAATGTCCTTGTATGTAGAGGTGTTATATGATTTTTAAATTAAGTGATTTAAAAAATATTATTAGTGATGGGGAGTTTTATAACTTTCCTGAGGATTGGTCATCTAACGGTATTGTAATATGGCATACAAGTGCTTATGAAAACAATATGGTTCTTGTTCGGGAACAGGGTGAAAAGAGGGGTGTTTTAAAAGAACAACTTCCGAATATTATTGATAAAGTATCTGCAATTGTAACTACAAGTGATGATAAGTATGAGCGATATAATAAACCTGTAATAAAAATAAAAAATATTGAGGACACTCTTATATCTCTTGCAAAATATGCAAGAAACAAATTAAAGGGAAAGGTAATAGCTATTACGGGCAGTTGCGGCAAGACAACGTGTACAAATATAGTAAATAATATTTTTAATAAATTTGGTTCCGATACAAATAAATCTGCAAATACATTTCTTGGCATATCTTGGGAATTGACGAACTTTAATCCGGAAAATAATTACTGGGTTGTTGAAACATCTTTGGGCGGACGAATGTTAAGAAGTTCAAATTTGCTTGAACCGGATTATGCTGTAATTACAAATATTGCGCCTGTTCATTTGGAAGAATGGCAAGATGTATCTTTTATTGCAAGAAGAAAAAGTGAAATTTTCGATGCAATGAAAAAAGGGTCTGTTGCTATTTTGTATAATGAAATGGACCAATATGAAATAATAGAGCAGGCTGCACGTTCAAAAGAGCTGAAGATTATTACGTTTGGAACAAAGAATTCGGATGCAATAGTAAATTGCCAAAAAGATAATAACTATATTGAATACTCAGGAGAAAAATATATATTAAACAATAGCATTGTTCCCCAACATATAATGCTTGATATGGCAGCTGCGATTATTGTTGCAAAACGGGAGAATGTAGATAACGAGCATATTTGTAAAATATTGAATAAATTTGAGTACCCTGAGGGCAGAGGGAAAACCTTCAGGGTTGAAATAATGCCTAATACATTTATAACAGTGACGGATGAAACTTATAATGCTAATCCGGTTTCAATGAGATACGCTCTGGAAGCTTTTAGGCAAAAAGAATATAAATCATCTTTGCTTATACTTGGTGATATGGCAGAAGGCGGAAAAGAAACAATAAAACACCATTTGGAACTAGAAAAAACAATACGTGAAATTAATCCTTCAAGAATATTATTTTGCGGTACAATTATGAAACATTTATGGGAAGTTTTAAAATTTGATTATCCAAGTGCGTATTATAGTAATTATAAAGAATTGAATCGTGATGTTTTAAACTGGATAAAAAATGAAGACGGTATTTTTATTAAAGGCTCTCATTCAACTGGTTTATTTGAAACGGTTAAGTTATTGACTAAAAAGCAAGTGAGACCTTTAGTTTTGAGCGATATTAAAATATCAGAAGAAGCAGACGATATAAAAAAAGAAATAGTCGATTTGTTTGCACAATATCCTTCATTCAAACCGAGTGTATTTTTATATGAGTATTCAAATCAATTTGGAGTAGACATTAATGCCAATGAAAATTTTCCCGCTGCAAGTACAATAAACATGTTTATTCTTAATGAATTAATGATACAGTTGTCAGAAAACAAATTGAAACTTACGGATGAAATAAAGTATGAAGATAAATATTTTGCAAAAGGCTCGGGAATATTAAAACAATGCAAAGCAGGAGACAGTTACACAATAGATTATCTTGCTAAAATAATGATAACCGAATCCGATATTATAGCAGCGAATATGCTTTTGGATAAGATAGGCGGAATAAAATATTTGAATTTAAGATTGAAACAACAGGGTTTCACTAATGTCAAAATAGAAAATAAATTGCCTGATCTTAACGGTACAAACAGAACCAGTGCATATGAATTATCCAAATTAATATATAATATGGATATTGGAAACTATATAAAAGATAATTATGTTGACTTAATAAAAACTTATTTAATTCAACCTAAAAAAATTAATTATCTTAAAAAGATGTTACCGAAAGATGTTGATGTATATAATAAAACCGGAACTCTTGATATAGTTATGGGAGATTGCGGTATTATTGACGACAAACAAAATAATTGTAAATATATTGCTTCTGTCTTAGTAAGAATACCTTACTTAAAAGGAGATAAAGAATTTAATTCGCAATCGAGAAAAACAGGCAGAGAACTTATTCAAAAAATATCATTAATATTATATAACGGTGCAGTAAAACTAAATGAAAAGAAAAATGAGCAAGAAAACTGCAATGCATGTGTAAAAGAAGGAATTTTATCAGTAGAATTGCCAAAAGAACTTGAACAACAATTTAAATTTTTCTGCAAATTACACAATATATCACCTTCCATATTATGCAATAAACTCATCAAATGGTATTTGAATAAGAAGAATATTGAGCAACTAATGTCGGAAAATGCACAATAAACAATTATCTGCAGCAAATATTTAATTTATTTATCCGTAACAATTGTGTTATATTTTTTCGTCGTATATTTTTGTGTATAATATAGCTATGGCAGTTGATTTGAAGAGTATAAAAGAAGAACTTGAAATGCGGGAATACGATATTCTTGCGCCTTATGCAACCAAATGCAAAGAATCGGCAGGAAGAAAATTTCCGAGAACAGAGGACTTTCCTATAAGAACAGAATTCCAACGTGACAGGGACAAAATCTTGCATTCAAAGTCATTCAGGCGTCTTAAACACAAAACTCAGGTTTTTTTATCTCCTTTCAACGACCATTTCAGGACTCGTTTAACTCATACACTTGAGGTTTCTCAGATTGCAAGGACAATCTCACGAGCATTGAGGCTCAACGAAGATTTAACAGAAGCAATCGCACTCGGTCACGATTTGGGACATACACCTTTCGGGCATTGCGGGGAAGGTATATTAAATGAACTTATACCGGGAGGATTTTTTCACAATATACAAAGTGTAAGAGTTGTGGAAGTTTTGGAAAATATGAATTTGTGCAAAGAGACTGTTGACGGTATTCTTACCCACTCATGGGGTTATAACCCCAAAACTCCTGAAGCGCAAGTTGTGCAATATGCTGATAAAATTGCATATATAAACCATGATATTGAAGATTCGGTACGAGCAGGGGTTATTTCCGAATCCGATTTACCTCAGGATTCTTTAAAATACTTCCCTGTTAATCAATCCGACAGATTAGGGAAAATGATTAGCGATGTCATTATTTCTTCTTACGGAAGCCCCAAAGTAACAATGTCAGAAGAATGCTGGGAAAATTTGAAAAAGCTTAGAGAATGGATGTTCCAAAATGTCTACCTTGACCCCGTTACAAAATCTGAAGAGAAAAAAGCAAGAAATGTTGTAAAATCTCTGTATGAGTATTATACGGACAAGCTCTCCGATTACTGCGAGAAAGACGAAATCTCTCAGCTTGTCTGCGATTATATTTCCGGTATGTCAGACCAATACGCAATCAAACGATATATAGATTTATTTATCCCAAAACCGTTATCCGATGAAACAAGTGACGAAGCTCTCTTTAAAAGGCTAAAAGATGAAGTACGTTAAATTCGGAACTTATGCGGGACGGGAAAATATGCGAATTGATTCTGATTTGCTTGAAAATGCTATTGCATCTCAAGAAAAAGACCCGACTTTTAGGCTTTATGGCTGGGAGCCGAAATGTATTTCTCTTGGGAGACATCAAAATGCAGACTTTTTAAAAGAATCAAATATTGATGTTGTGAGACGTCTCACAGGCGGACGTGCATTATTGCATGATGACGAAATTACTTACAGTTGTATAATCCCGGTTTCTGCTATTTCCGAAGGAGAAAGTATAAGTAAATCTTACAAATATATCTCAGGAATACTAATCGATTTTTTTAAAACTCTTGGGATAGAACTTGAATACGGAAACAACAATAAAGCTGATACCCGTCACGATTACTGTATGCTGATTTCAACAGGTGCGGATGTCTGTTATCGGGGTAAAAAAATTATAGGCTCGGCTCAATTTCGTAAAAACGGGTATATTTTACAACACGGCTCAATTTTATTCGGATATGACAAAGATTTGCTGGAATCTTTATTTAATGAATATGTGTCAGATGAATCTATCACAACTGTCAGAGAAATTTTGCCGGATATGACGAAAGAAAAATTTGTAGAAAATTTTGAAAAGTTTTTAGCGGAAAAATACAATTAAGGGAATGTTACGCATAAAAAAAGAGGGGATTTTAAAATCCCCTCTTTTTTCTTAAGATTAATTACTTTGCGTCACCTTTTATGACAATCAAATTTTTAACAATTTTCATTTTGCAGGTAGGTAATACAACTTCGGAAAGGCCATCTGCAATACTTATAATACTTCCGGCTCTCAATGTAACGTCTTCACCTTTGTACTGAAAAACATAGTCATCCGGTCTGTCAGATCTGATAGTTATTTTGTCCATATGATATTCCTTCTTTAGTTTTAAATCGGGAATAGCAATATTTGCTATTCCCATAACTCTACAATTAGATACTAATCAAAAACATATCCGATAATAGCTGCTTCTCTTGCTTGTTTAATAGCCTTAGCTACCATTCTTTGATGCATTGCGCAGTTCCCGGTAACTCTTCTCGGAATAATTTTTCCTGCTTCTGTCAAGTATCTTTTAAGTTTTGAAGCATCTTTGTAATCAATGCTTTCTACATGATCAGCGCAAAAACTGCATGTTTTACGTTTTTTTCTGTCATTTAAATCTTGTTTTGCCATTTTTCTTTTTTGCCTTTCTAGCCTTTATTTATAAATATACTATTAATTTTTGTTTTTCTTCTTCTGTTAAAGGTCTGCCGATATAGTGTTCAATGAATATTATATCAATTTTCTTTCTTTCTTTTTCCGCTTGTTCCAATTGTTTTGCTAATTCTGCCCATAAACTTTTTGTTTCTCGGATATTATTACGAGCCTTTATTAGAATTTCATCCTGACTTACGGTCGGTTTTTTTCTGATATATGGTTTCGGCATCGTTTGTGTTCTGCATACTTTAGTTGTGTTCAGATGATAGAAACACCGTTTGTACGGATTAATACGTTTTATCATATTTAGAACGGTATTTCTTCTTCGCCGATTAATTCATTAGAAAAATCTTCCGAAGCAAATTTGACAATGTCTTCCGAATTTGATGCTTTTGGTGCGGAAGAAATCTTAACCGTTCCGCTGAGTTGTTCTATGGCATTGGCATCAATTTCAAATATTTTTCTTTCAGCACCGTTTTCGTTCTTTACTGTTGTTATCTGCAGTCTGCCTTCAACAAGTACTCTGTCATTTTGTGAAAGCTCGGAAACTACTTCATCTAAAGAAGTTCTTTTTACAAGAATTCTTAAAAGAGTTTCTTCTCTTTCACCGATATTTAGTACGAAAGATGAAACCGGAACATTGTTTTGAGTATATCTCTTTTCCGGAGCTCTGAATACGGTTCCGGTAACAACTGCTTTAGCTATAGCCATAATTAAACCGCCTGTGCTTTTTTAGCTTCTTCCATAAACATGTATCTGATAATGTTTTCGTTTAGTTTTAAACTTCTTTTGAATTCGACAACATTTTCTGCGGGAACGGCAACATTCATAACTGTAAAATAGCCGTCTCTGTAGCCTTGTACATCATAAGCAAGTTTTTTCCGTCCCATTTTTTCAACAGAATTAACAGTACCTTTGTATGTTTTTAAATCTTTTGAAATTTTTTCAACTTCTTTGTCTAATTCTTCCGAATCAAGACTTGGCTTGAAAACCATTAATAATTCGTAGTTTTTCATAAATATATTTCTCCTTATGAAATCATGCTATCATAAACAGTACTAATTACAAGCGTATTTTTCAAAAAGATTAAATTAATTCGAGTTTTTTCTTATGTATTCCGAATTTATAGCCAGCCAGGTGTACGCATCTTTGTCGGATGGGGGAATTTCGGTAACAAAAGTCCCGCCGTATCTTCCGCGTATAAAAGTAACAAAACCGTCTTCCGAAATATTATCCAAAGCTTTTTTTACTGTTTTTTCGCTGGTCGAATACATATTAGCAAAAGCTTTTATTGAGGGGATTTTGTCTCCGACTTTGCAATTTGATGTTATATAATGCTTTATGCTTTTTTCAATTTTTTCGTAATTATACTGTTGTGAAGCAGTTCCTTCCGTAATGCTCATAACGACAGTTCCGTATTGTCCCCGTCTTGTATAAACTATGCCTTCTTTAGATAGCAACTTTACGGCATCATGAATTGTTTTAAGGCTGACTCCGTACATTTTGACCAATTCTTGATTTGTAGGTAATTTATCTCCGGGTTTTAAATTATCGATTATATATTTTTTTATATTAGCAGCGACTTTTTCAACAAGTGTTTTCGTTGAAATATTGCCGGTTCTGAATGAGCGGGAAGTCAGAACAAATACTCTTTTTTCTTTTTTCAGAACTCCCTGGAGTACCAAACTCATTATTGCGGATCTTACGGTTGCAGTAGAAACGTTTATTATTTTTGCAAGTTCACGAATTGGGATTATTGTATCACCTGAACTTAAATTATTATCTTTTAAATACTTCTTTATACTGTTAACCGCAAAATCTTTTTTTGAAGTCATTTTTTCAATGTTTTTTCCGGCTCTGTCTTTCACAAAAGAACCGAGCTTTTGCTTGGATTCTATGTATCCGGCATCCTCAACTACACGAAAAGCATTTTGCATAGTTCCCTTGCTTACTCCGATATGGCATGCAAGTTCAGATTTTGACGGCAGCATATCTCCCGATTGAATTTTTTTATTTTTTAATGCGAGTACTATCCAGGAAATTATCCACTTAGAAAGTTTATCCACTTTGTTTTCTTTTGGAGCAAAACTGTGGACATGAGGAGTCATTTCTGACAGATGGATTTTTCTCAATACATATCTCCTTAAAGTATCTACTTATATTCATAATAACCCGAAAGTATAAAAACATTCAAGTTGTTTTTTTAATTTAAAGTTTGTCCGATTTGATAAATTGACATTTATTGAGCTTAATTTTATTATTTAGACAGGAGAGTTTAAATGGGGATTTAAGTTATGAATATAAAAATAATAAGGAATATCGGCATAAGCTTTTGCGGAGTTTTGGGCGGTTTATATGTTCTGTTTTTGATTTTGCCTTTTATAGCTTCGCCTATTTTAAATAATTATGTTCCGCAAATAAATGAGGAAATAAAAAAATCAACGGGTTTGACTTCTTCAATAAAAGAAATAAAACTTGTAACGACACCGAAATTGACCGTAGGAGCAAAGGTCGGAGAATTTCAACTTTTAACTCCCGATAATAAAGAAATAATAGATGCCAAAGATTTTCAGATAAAAATGTCACTTTTGTCTTTATTCGCAAAAAGGATTGAAGTAGATTTGGTCAGACTTGGAGAAATAAAAGCAAATCTGGGACTCAATAAAGACGGTTCATTTGAGATTGAAAAATATTTTCCCGCAAAAACCGAATCTTTACCGGTTGAGCAGGAAAATCAGTCTGTTCAAACTTTGCCTCTTGGATTAAAACTCTCAAATCATTTACCCGATATAAAAATAGGAAATTATAATATCAATTTTGCGGATTTACCTGCTCAAAAATTGTACACGATTAAGGGAAATAAAATTGAAATTACGGATTTTGTACTTAACAAAGGTGTAAAAGTCTTTGCTGACGGAAATGTGACACTTGCAGGCAGAGAACAATTCAAATATAACATTAAAGTTAATAACAAAATAATGCCGGATTGGGATTTACATGAGCTTGTATTTAATCCTGAATATCTGAAAGAAGGCGAAAAACAAAAGAACGAACAAAATATTGAAATTAATATTTTAGATATTTTTAAAGGACTTTATGACTACAAAATTACTGCAAATGTTGATTCCGATATAACACTTGCAGACGATTCAAATAAAGGCTATCTGAATATTGATAACATGTCAGTTGCACCTAACGGGGTTGTTTTACCTCCAAGTAATGCAAAACTCGATTTTAACGGTAATAAGATTAATATAGATTCAAATCTTTATACGGCACAAAATGAAGTTTCAACTATAAAAGGTTTTGTAAAAACAGGCAAAAAGACAAATATTGACATAAATTTCAAATCCGGTGCCGAACTTGCAAATGTTGTGAGAATTGTAAACGCAATCGCAATGACATTTAATGTAAAAGATTTACAAACATTAAGTGCAAACGGTAAGATAGATGCTGATTTTAATGTGAAATCCGATTTAAAAACCGTAAATTCAAACGGTCATTTAAAAGTACCTTCTGCAATTGTAAGATACGGGCTTTATAATATTACGGTTGATAAGATAAATGCCGATATTGCACTTGCGAATAATAACATAGATATTAAAAATATTGGATTTACAATATTTAACCAGCCGTTAAAACTTTACGGTCTGATAAAACAAGATACGAGTGCGGATTTACACTTAACGGCAGACAATTTAAGCCTTAAAGGTCTTATTGTAGCGTTAGGACAAGCTGCTTTGCTTAAAGAGAATCAGGTAAATTCCGGAGTTGTATCACTAAAAGCCGATATTGTCGGTAAACTTGATAAAATTAAACCGACTGCAAAAGTTATTTTGAATAACATAGATATTAAAAATATACCGTCAAATACCACGGTAAAACTTCCTTCAACAAATGTTGATATAGTTGCTGACGGCGAGGATTTTTCGGGTACGGCTATAAGTACAAATGTCAAAGCAATAAACCCTGCAGTGACTGTTGATATACCGAAACTTTCTGCAAATCTTAATGAAGAAACTATAGAAGTCGCTCAAACCCCGGTTAAAGTTGAAAATATCAACTTCAATTTAAGAGGGAAAATAAAAAATTATATGTCAGAAAAAATTTCTCTTGATTTTGTAACAACAGGTGACATCAAATCAAAATTGACAGGGGATTTGCATACCGTAAAACAAACATTGAATTTGAACTATGCAACTACCGATAATTCAAAAATAGTGATTCCTATGTTTGATAAATCAAATATGGTATTCAATACAAACCTTGCCCTAACGGGAAATATGGCGAATCCGCATGTATCGGGGATATTGAATATTCCGTCAGTTAACATTCCCGAAATCCCCGTAACTATGGAAAATATTGCGGCAAAACTTAACGGTGAAATGTTTAACGGAAATGCTACAGTGGCAAAATTCGTAAACAACGGAATTGTTGCGAATTCTATAACAACCGATTTCTCAATGAAAGGCGAAAAACTGTATCTTAATAATCTCAAAGGCAGTGCTTTTGACGGGAAATTCAACGGTGATATTGTTTATAATATGTCAAATACCAAGACAAACGTAGAGTTTAAAGGCGAAAATATGAATGCCGAAAAAGCCATTGAGGGTGCGGCCGGAATCAAAGGTGCATTAACAGGAACTCTGGATTTTGATACAAAGATGGATTTATTTGTATACCCTGATTTTAATGACTTAATGCGTTCTATAACGGGTAATCTTACTTTTAGGATAGAAAAAGGAGCTTTCGGCAAAATCGGAAGATTGGAAAACTTTTTGCAGGCAAATAATATTATCGGCAATACTCTTTTAAAAACCACCGTAGGCTCATTTTCCAATATAGCATCAATTAAGAATTCGGCTCAGTTTGACTATATTACGGGTGAAATGACATTTTCAAACGGCTGGGCAAATATTTCGCATATAAAAAGTACAGGTAAATCCATTGCTTATTTTGTTACAGGTAAATATAATCTTATAAACGCATCGGCAAATGTCACCGTGCTTGGCAGACTTCACGGCTCAATAGTTAAACTCTTAGGCCCTATAGGTGAATTATCTGCGGAAAAAATTCTTTCATATATTCCGAAGCTGGGTGATTTGACTGCAAAGTATGCTGAATTAATGTCGACAGATCCGGACAGAGAAAGAACAAAGGATATTCCTGAACTTTCATCCGATACGGATACATATAAAGATTTCAAAGTCGACTTTAACGGCGGTGTTGAGAGTATAAGCTCCGTAAAAACATTTAAATGGCTTTCTAAAGTTGACACAAGTTCGATTGAGCAAATGAGTATTAAAGATACCGTAAAATCACTTAAAACAAATATTAACACAGATATTAACGCAACCGTAACAACGGTTAAAGACACAGTAAATGCAGTCAAAGAACAGAAAGAACAATTGAAACAATCGGTTAATGAACTTAAAAACCTGTTTAGAATGAGTCCTGCGACGACAACTCCTGCGGAAACACAGGCTGCAAATGAACAGGCAAATGAAGCTGCGGCATCTTCAGAGACTTCGGCGCCTGCCGTAACAACACCTGCGGAAGCATCCGCACCAGCAGCAACAGCGCCTGCCTCAACTTCAGCACCGACAGAAGTTCCGCAGGAAGCATCCGCAGAATCCGAGAGCAGTAATTCAATGAGTGAATAAGCATTCCGAACGTTTTTCACCCGTCATTCTGAGGCACGAAGTGCCGAAGAATCTCTTGTAACTTTAGCAAGCAGTCAAACTTCAAAAGAAATCCTTCGGTCGCTGCGCTCCCTCAGAATAACGAGAATTTCATTGACACTTTATACATAATGCAGTATCATGGAACATATAGAAAAAGAGAGTTTAAGTATGAAGAAATTAGGATTCACTTTAGCTGAGGTTTTGATAACACTTGCGATTGTAGGTGTAGTCTCGGCTCTTACAATACCGACATTTACGACAAAAATGCAAATGTCAAAAATTGGTCCAAGATTGGCAAAGTCAGTTGCAGGTTTTGAGCAGGCAAGCAAAACAGTTCTAAGCGATAATAATGTTGACAGACTGACAATGCTTTATGCAAGCGGAACTTCTTTTAATAGTGTAGCTTTTTTGACGGCTATGGAAGACCATTTCAAAGGCGATTTGGATGCTGATAATAACGATGAAATTTTTCATGCAAAAGACGGTGTAGACTTCAAAATTGCGAAACAATGTACGATGACGACTGTTTCTTCTTTGCCGTTGCCTCATCGACGTATGGTCTGTTCTGAAGTGGCGATTGATATAGACGGTATTCAGGCCGGACCGAACAAAGATTCGCGTGACCGATTCTATTTTCAGCTTATGGATGACGGTTCCCTTCGTCCCATGGGCGGAAGTTGGGACACTGCAAACAAATGGCAGACAAAATGTCCGAAAAACCAAAAACCCACAGATCCGTCGAGATGTGCGGGACATGTAATGGAAAACGGCTTGAAAGCTGAATACAAGTAAAGAATGTTTTGTGTCATTCTGAGGGGGAGCGGTTATTATTTACCCCCGAAGAATCCGGAATAAGAAATAAATCGATAATAAAAGATATAGTGTGCTAACAAGTAAAAAAGAGAGGTATAGAATTATGAAAAAATCAGGGTTCACTTTGGCGGAAGTATTGATAACACTGGGTATCGTCGGTGTTGTATCAGCACTTGTTCTGCCTACGTTTACAACAAAAATGCAGACCGCAAAAGTTGGTCCGAGATTGGCAAAAGCAGTTGCAGGCTTTGAACAAGCTAATATTGCGATATTAGACGGAGCTCAATCTGATGCGCTTACGGGTGTTGAGGGGTTATTAGATAGTGCAGATACATATTTTAGCGATGCTGCTCACGGATTGGTAACTCATATGAAAGGTTCATATAATAATAGTGAGAATGTTTGGACATTTTATGCCGCTGATGGTGCTTCTTATTGTTTAAGTGACGGTGGTGGGAAGTGTGTTAAAAAAGGATTTGAGGATGCTAAAGGGAATATTCCACACTTGAATCCTATAACACAAAAGCATGATTACGCAATAATGATTGATATAGATGGGGATAACGGTCCGGGAACTCCGGGACGTGACCGATTCTTTTTCCAGATGATGGATGATGGTTCTTTGCGTCCTTGGGGCGGAAGCTGGGAACCCGAAACAACTGACAGATGGAAAGAGAAATGTGATGTAGGTGCGAAACCAGCTAGCATTGATGATTACATGTATTGTGCCGGTCATGTAATGGAAAACGGTTTGAAGGTTGAGTATAAGTAAGGTATTTAATATACACAAAAAAAGCATAGCTGACAAATATCAGCTATGCTTTTTCATTTAGAAAAAGAATATTCCGTCATCCTGAGGGAGTGAAACGACCGAAGGATCCGGATTATTAATAATAAACATATTCATGGATTCACATATCTTATGACTGGATTCTTCGGGGGTAAATAATAACCGTTTCCCCTCAGAATGACGGATAGGTACGATGATTACGCTGCATCTTGTCATACTGAGCCACAGGCGAAGTATCCAGCTTATTGTTTGATTCTCACATTTTAAAAAAGGCTGGATTCTTCGGGGGTAAATAATAACCGCTCCCCCTCAGAATGACGGAAAGTTCGCTCAGAATGACGGGAAAATCTTTACTTTTATTTACATATACCCGATAAACGGAAGATTTCTGTATTTCCCGTCATAATCGAGCCCAAAGCCGACTAAAAACTTGTCATCAACTTCGAAACAATAAAAATCCGCATCAATTTCCACCTGTCTTTTAATTTTTTTATCCAAGAGTGAACAGAATTTCAGGCTCTTTGTGTGAAAATTGTGGTTCATAAAATCTATCAAGAATTTTGCTGTATGTCCGGTATCTATTATATCTTCCACCAATAATACATTTTTGCCGTTCAAATCCGGAAGTGCTATATCAACGGCATTAACTTTTCCGGAATATGTTGTTCCAGAGCCGTAGCTTGAGAGCCTTATAAATTCCATCTTTAAAGGCATTGTTAAACGTTTCGCCAAATCAGTGGCAAACATAACCGCACCTTTAAGAACACAAACCATATAGAGTTCTTCTCCGTTATATAGTTTGTTCAAATGTTCCGCCAGTTCTTTTATTCCGTTCTGAATCTCATCTTCGCTTAATAATGTTTTAATTTCGTTATTTGTCATTTTTTTGTCCTGTTATTTTACTTCTATTACATGTGTCGGCTTAATTTTTACACCGATTTTGTTACTTAAACCTACTCCGGCTGCCCAGAGAACTTCGTCCTCTTTTGCAATTAATATTACATCGTCCCTTGAATGCCTGCTAACCCCTTTTGAGTTAAAATATTTTTTTAGTTTCATAGTACCGGTCATGCCGAACGGACATATAATGTCGCCTTCATGACGTGTTCTCAAAGTCAGCGGGAACAGGGTATTTGATAAATCAACATATACAAATTTTGCCGTAGAATCCGGAAACACAAATATATCTTTTTCTTCATATTTTTTTAAATTAACAAAATTATTCCCTATTTTGTATTCGCCCTCGGAATTGATTATAACTTCTTCGGAAATCTTTTTGGGGATATTTTTTTTCGGAATTACTTCAATTGTTTTGTTGTCAACATATAACCACTTTGCAGCGGCAAGAGAATATGTCGTGCCGTTTCTTTTGGTAATATTACTTTCGATAAAATCATGTATTTCCGTGATTTTCTTAAAATCGTAATCTAAATCCAGGGTTTGAATATACTCATGCAGAATTCTCATTTTAACAGGTTTAGAAAGTTTTGAATATTCTTCGGGTAGAATTCTGTCATTTGAATAGACTTTTGGTTTTAATATATTAAGATATTCTTCAATAATTGAATTATCGCTTGTCGCAACTTCCGCAAGCGTATTTAAAGAATCTTTTACTGACGGATTAATTTTTTCAAGTGCCGGAATAATATTCAGTCTGATATAATTTCTTTTATATTTTATATTATTGTTTGAAGAATCATTATTTGGAGATAAATTATTATTTTCACAGTATTCCATAATTTCCGAACGAGGAATTTTTAAAAGCGGTCTGTAGAAGTTATCTCTGTGTTCGGAAATTCCTTGCAAACCTACAACCCCCGTGCCTTTAATTGCTCTGTATAAAACTGTTTCCGCATTATCATCTCTGTTATGTGCCGTAAATACAGCATCCGCATCAAAGTTTTCCATACAGTCTTCAAAAAATTCGTATCTGGCGAGTCTTGCCGAATTTTCATCTTTTTTTAAATCTGCAGGGGCATTTTTAGTATAAAATTCGAAGCCTTTACTTGAAGCAAAAAGCCTGCAAACCTCTTGCTCCCTCAAAGATTCTTCTCCTCTCCAATTGTGATTGAAATGAGCTGCTATAATCTTTAAATCATCATATTCGGGTAAATTTTTGATTTTGGAAAGAATATCCAACAGGCACATTGAATCATACCCGCCTGAAAATCCGACAATTATTGTCTTGTCATTCAAATCATATTTATTTAAAAAATCTATAATTTTAGCTTCTAACACAATATACCCTGATTATTATATTCTGCTGTTTATTCCATGTCTGATTTCAGAGGAGTCAACTCCCAAATTGTCTAATACTTTCATAGCAATTGAGTCCGGTTCATCAAGTATGGCAAGGAGTAAATCAGCAGCTTCTATGCGTTGTTTATTGTCTTTCTTGGCTTTTTGCCATGCTTTTTCCAAAACTCTTTTTGCTCTGTTTGTAAAAATTATTTCTTTTTCAAAATATTCGTTTCCATAGCCGATAAGATTTTCGACTTCCTGTCTTGCATCTTTAAGAGATATTTCTAAATCACTTAAAACTTCTGCCGCAATACTTGTACCTTCACCGAGAATTCCTAAGAGGAACATTTCTGTCCCGACAACATTTCTTCCGATTCTCCTTGCTTCTTCTTTTGCAAGTTTCATAATAATGAGAGTTTCCGGCATTTGCTTTTCAATCGGACGCAATATATCTTCGGATAAGCGCTTTTCATTTACTCCAATGGATTTGATGATTTCGTAAGCAAGCCCTTTTTTGGTATTTAAAATACCCAAAACAATGTGTTCCGGGGTAATAACAGAAGAACCTAATTCTTTTGCGGTTTGCAAAGCCATATTCATCATATAAAAAGCATTCGGAGTAAATATTATCTTTTTACCCTCAAATTCTGATTGCCTGTTTCCTATAGTTTTACATTTTTCTTCAAATATCTTATCCGTTATGCCATAACTGTTCAGTGTTGTTAAGAGTTCAGAGTTTTCGGTTTCCAATATGGATTCCATAATTTGCTCCGTGCCTAAGATTTCGTAACCGGATGCCGATAATTTAGAAACGGCTCTTGTAAAAACGTCGGAAAGTGCAGCACCTTCGTAGATTGATTCAAAACTATCCTTTTCTTCATCCTCTGTGGTTTCCGGATGTTCAAGCCGTTTGATTTTTCTTTGAACGAGTTTGCTTAATAAATCTTTTGCATTTGATATATTAAAATCAAATTTTGATAATATTGACTGTATGTTTGAATTCTTATCAGAAATTACGGCTAAAAACAGATGTTCAAAAAGTATATTCTGATTTCCTGATTTTGAGGCTAAATCAAGAGTATGCTTTAGAATGTCTTTTACACTGTGGCTAAACGGTATGTTTTCATATTCTTTTGAGGTTGTAACAACATATTTTGCAATTTCATCTTTAAGAGATTCTCCTGTAACATTGTACATTCTGAATATTTTCAGAGAAACTCCTTTAGCTTCAAGACATAGTGCGAAAAGCAGATGCTCGGGATAAACCTCTGAACATTTCATTTCTCTTGCCAGTCTTTGAGACTCACTTACAACATTTATAGCTTTTTCCGTAAAACGTTCTAACATATTTTTCCATTCTTTTTATGAATTTGGTGTAATATATTAAAAATCTTCTTCTTCATCTTCAAATTCGAGAGATTGAATATATTCACAAACTTTGTCAAATTCTTTTTCATCATCTATGCTCTGGAAATAACATTCATCCCCATCTTCGATATATTCCAGAACTATAAGTTCAGCCTCTTCATCATCTTCATCAAGAGGCAATAACAAAGCATAAGACTTGCCTTCAAATTCAACCACATCATAAACTTCACATTGAGTGGCAATACCTTCTTCGTCCATAATTTCAACTATATTTTGTTCTTCTTCCGCCATATCTACCTCCTTAAATATTGTTCCAAAATTATGCTTGCACTTTCCATATCGACAAGTCCCTTGTTTTTACGTATATCTATTTTTCTTGAGCGAAGTCTTTCTTCCGCTTCTTCGGAGGTCAGGCGTTCGTCTTCAAGTATTATATCAAAACCAAGAATTTTTTGCGAAAAATCTATACAATCTTGAGCTTGAAATCCTAATGAACCATCCATATTTTTGGGCAGACCGACTACAATTTTTTCAACATTATTTTCTTTTGCGATACGATAAATTTCTTCTAATGCTTTATTCTCAGGCACTCTTGATATAAATGAGTGCGGGGTTGAAATTACATGCAGATAATCACTTAGTGCAATTCCTATACGTTTAGTTCCGACATCAAGAGCCATTATTTTATACATTATTGTCTACCCATTTCGCTTCTATGCTTGAAATTATCATATCAAGTTGCAACAATTCAAAATCATCAGTTTTGCCTTGAATTTTCTTTTTAAACATATTCGAAGTATTTCTGTTATTTTTCAGCAAGTAGCGTTTCCCTACATAATATTCATAAATGCTCTTTCTCAATATATTTGTTAAAAATGAGTAATTTGTGCCGAGAGAATAGAATACCTGAGCCAATTCCGCATCACCTTTAATCAAACGTAAATATGCTGCGATATTGAAGATTACTAGCATACAAGCCTGTTCATCTGCTGTATAAACAAGATTATAATTATCGGCAATGAACTTATCCAAATCAACACTGAAATTGTTTGACTTATATTCTTTTGAAAGTTTGTCAATAAATTCTTTAAATTCAGGGGTTGTAATTTCATCAAAAAACCAATTTTGCACATATTCGCTTAAACATAAATCTTCTATTGTTTTTTGATTTAATTCAATTTTTTCAATGTTTATAACGGGTTCTTCCATATCAATATCCAGAAGAATGCTCTCCCAGCATATATATTCATAAGGCAGTGTATCATTATTTGCATAAGTTCTTTCAACAGCCTGTTTAAGAATATATCTTACAACTCCCGCCGATAGTTCGTATTTTTCCTGATAATTATAAAATTTATCAACAATTTTATAAAAGTCACTTTCAGTCATTGAGTTAAATCCGAATGCATCAAGAATTCCGTAATGCGGATTTACAACTGTTGCTAAAAATTGCAATGACCGATTTTCTCTGCGTCTTGAAAATATCAAAGCAAGATTTCCGTGTCCGTCAGGGAAAGAAATGTAACATTTGTAAGGCTTGGATTCTTTCAATATATCTTTATAAAACTCTTCTGTATTATCTACTCTTATTCCGGAGAGTTTTAATGTCGTGAGAGCCTTATTTATGTTAACCGAAGAAGTTTCCGTAATATACTGTTTAGCATTTTCCAGAGCATGAAAAGCAAGCTGTGAGCGAGACCTGCCTAAAATATCCAAGGCTGTATCTCCGATTTTTGTACCGAGATAATATAAAAATACCGGTATTAAAATATTTGCCAAAGCATCATTTGTATAATCTTCCTCAAGCGACTTTATCAAAAGAATTTTGTCATCATCACTCAATGCATTTAAAAAATCCATGAAATCAATTTGAGCTTCCGGATTCATTATAGCGGAGTCCAGAAGTTCTTTTGTTTCTTTATTAATTAATTCATTGAACTTTTCAAAATACCCGCTTATTACTTCATAATCTACTTGGTTTCCCAAATCTTTAAGCATATTGAAAGCTATCATCTTTACATGATCAGCCGTTTCAGGATTTTTAATAACATCCCAAAGTGAGTTATTAAGTTCTTCTTTCTCAATAAGTTCGGTTAAAAGCCAACAAATGATAAGCGATTTTTGTTCATCAGAATGGACAAGTTCTTTTATCAATATCTCAAAAACGGTCTTTTTATCTTCAATATTTTTTAAATCAGTAAGAAGTGACGGTGTTGGCATTGTAGTATTAGTTATTGCTCTTATAGTAGCCAATATTTCAGCTTTGATTTGTAATTTATTCATACTATCGCTGCCCCCATAATAATTTAAACTATAATAAATTTTACATAAAAACTGCCCGTTGTGCAATCATTTGTTAATTTAATGCTCTAAGTGCCGCAATTTTCATAATATTTACATCCGGAGTTTGTCCCGTCCAGATTTCTATGGCTCTCTGAGCTTGAAAAACAAGCATATCTAGCCCTTCAATTGTTTTTAAACCTCTTTCTTTTGCCTCTTTTAACAAAACTGTTTCAATCGGATTGTAAACAATATCATAAATCAAAGTATCTGAACTAATATTATCGAAATCCCTTTTTTCAAGAGGCATTTCATCCGCCATAAAACCTTTCATACCTATAGGAGTTGCATTAACTATTATTGAATATCCCGCAAGACTTCTGATATTTTGTATTTGGTAGACGCAAAACTCTATTTCAGGAAATTTTGCCCTCATATAATCCAATGTTTGTTTTGAATTTATTATATTCCTTGTAAAATAATCAATATTTTGCACACCTTTTTCCGAAAGTCCGACAGTAGCGGCTCTTGCGGCACCTCCTGTGCCGAGTATTGCAGCTCTCTTGCCCGCCAAATTAACATCTGAAGGTATAGCTTTTTTAAACCCATAAATATCCGTATTATACCCGAGGAAAGATTTGTCATCAGTTATTTTAACCGTATTTACGCATCCTGCTATATTTGCATAATCATCAATATCATCCAAAAACAAGGACACAGGCACTTTTAAAGGAATCGTTACATTAAACCCGTTGTAACCTTGGGTTTTCAAATACTTAATTCTTTGTATCAAATCTTCGGGAGGGGTTTCCAAAACATCATAAGAACCTTCCAAACCCAAACTTTCAAACCCTGCCTTTTGAATTGCTGCAGAGATGGAATGTCCTAAAGGATAACCGATAATACCCAGCTTGTACATAACCTGCCCCCCATATAATTATTATTTATTATACCAAAGTTTTACAGGGTTAGTAAATAGGGGTGGATAGGGGGGAAAATAGGGATATATAAAAGTGGCTAATCAAGTCGTAAACAAAATCCAAAACAAAATATTCAGTAATAAATCGAGATTCAAGCAGAAATTATCACCACTCACAACAATGAAAGAAAGAGTATTCTTACGACAATTTTTTCAAAATTTCAGGGAAAGCTATGCAGAAAAAGTAAGTATGCAGATAAGACATTCCGGCGGCAGATTGCTGGAAACACAAATCTTCAAACTTTTAAGCACTTTTTTTACGGATTTTTTTCTTATTCTTCTTTCCTGTATCAAGTTGAACTTCGCCTTCAACAAGATTTTTGCCTATAAACTTTTCAAGTTCCGCTCTTGCGGAATTAAACTGATAGAGAGAATTGTAATACTGAAGCATTGCATCCTGATACTGAACCTGTGCTTCTTTTAGCTCCACAGGATTGCCGACACCGACCTGATATCTTCCGTAAGAAAGTTCATAATTTTCTTTTGCCTGTTTCAAACCTAAAAAGGCAACAGGAATTGAATTTTTCCTTTCTTGTACTGCATAATATGCCTGCTGAATTTCGTAATAGATATTATTTTTTGTACCGGTTGCCGTTGATTGTTCTTTCAAATGCAGGGCTTTTGCTTCTTTAATTTCATTTCTTATCAGCATTCCGTTAACTGTCGGGAATGTTAAATATCCGCCAAAATTATAACCGTAGTTTGAAGCCGGATGAGCGCCGCCTATTTGATATTGACCTTCAACTGTCAGTCTTGGGAAATACGATTTTTTTGCCAATTTCACGTTTTGTCGTGCTTCTTCCACTCTTATTTCAGCCAATTTGAATTCCGGTCTTGATTCTCTGGCTATATCAATTGCTTCATCAAGAGTTATACTGCATGGTGTATATCTTAAATTGTCAGAAACATTGTATTTACTTGCATACGGTAAACCCATTGTATTGCTTAATCTTGCCATTGCAATAGAAATTGCGTGTTCAGCTTGGATTAACATCAATTTTGAATTGCTTAGATTAACCTCTGCAATTGTTACGTCAACTTTTGGCGAAGTTCCTGCCATATAGAAAGCTCTTGCTTGATTATAAAAAGCCTCATATCTCTCAACCATTTCCTGTGCAACTTTTTTTGATTCTAAAGCATATTGCAGATTGTAATATGCTTTTTTTACTTCGCATACAACATCATTTACCGTAGCGGTAAGCGAAATTTGATAACCTTGTTTGTCGAGTCTGCTTATTGTTGCACGGTTTTGTGTAACCCCAAAATCATAAAGCATTTGAGATGCACTGATTTGTCCGAGCAAATAATAGTTGTACACAAGATTTTCTTTAAACACATCAGATAATTGCAATTGTCTGATTCTTGTATAACCTGTCTGCCAGCTTAACTGAGGAAAATAATTTGACCATGTTTGTCTGAGTCTTGCATCAGCCGCAAACACATCCTGCATAGCGGCTTGAATTCTGGGGTTGTTTCCCAGAGCGAGTCTTAAACAATCATCAAGGTTTATATCATTAACTTCCTCAATTCCGCCTGATATAACCAAATTATCTTCTGTCTGTTCTTCAATTATCGGTTCAACATCCTTTCCGTCCGGAAACTCCTCTTTTTGTATGTCATTACCTAAATCGACATTTGGAGTTTTGTTCCAAAAAGCTGCAAATGCAGTTTCGGCGAACATTGAACATATTATTAAAAATGATAAGAATATCCTAAATAAATTCATCTGACTTTCCTTTTTTGAAGCGTTTTTTAAATTTTTCTTTCATATAATTTATGGCAACAAAGAATGCCGGAACCATAATTGTTCCGACGAAAGCTACGGCAATCATACCTCCGAATACAGAAACACCTATTGAATGTCTGCTTCCTGCACCGGCACCTTTAGCAAATACAAGAGGAAGGAGCCCGAGAATAAATGCTATATTGGTCATCATAACGGCTCTGAATCTTAATTTTGCAGCTTCCATTGCGGCAGCAATATAATTCATACCCTCTTTTTCCATTGCATCTTTAGCAAATTCAACAATCAGGATTGCCTGTTTTGTACTCAAACCTATTAACATAACTAATCCGACTTGAGCATAAATATCTAATGCCAGTCCGTGTATTACCAATCCTGCAACGTATTGGAACAACAATGCTCCGGATATGGCAATCGGTGATATCAACAGTACCGCTAAAGGCAATGTCCAGCTTTCATACAGGGCAACAAGGAACAGGTATACAAAAACTATCGACATTGTTAAAATCGGTCCCAATTGGCCGGAGGACTGCTGTTCTTGCAGAGATGTTCCTGACCATGCATAGTCCATATCTTTTGGTAATAGTTTTTCGGACAGTTTTTTCATTGTTTCCATTCCCGCTCCGGAGCTTATACCTCCGGTCAAAGCGGCATTTATAGTCACTGAGGGATAAAGGTTGAATCTGTATAATGTATATGGCCCTACCAAATCTTCGGTCGATATTACGGATGTGATAGGAAGCATTTTCCCGTAAACATTTTTGACGTAAACCTTGTTCAAATCATTCATTGTTGCACGATAAGGAGCATCTGCCTGCATATATACACGATAAACCCGCCCGAATTTGTTAAAGTCATTAATATATGTGGCTCCAAATTGTGATGCCAGAGTATTATAGACTTCCGAGACAGGCACTCCCTGTGCCAATGCTTTTTCTTCTAATACTTTTACTGTAACTTGAGGAAGTGATGATGTAAAAGATGTGTATACACTGGAAAACGTATGGTCTTGACGAACTTGCGAAATAAATTTCTGTGCCTCATTAAATAATTCAACAGGAGTTCTGTCTCCTTTATCCAAAAGGCAATATTCTAATCCGCCGAACATGCCTAAACCGGTAATCGCAGGCGGCTGTGTTACGAAGGTAATCGCTTCCGTATATTTTGAGGTCACGGCATTAGTTTGTCTGATAATATTATTTATTGAAGTTTTTTGTGATTTTCTGTCATGCCATGGTTCAAGCTGTACTATTACAAAAGCCGTATTTTCACCGTCAAAACCGTTTATGGAAAGCACCGTATTGACTCCGTCAATTTTTTCTATATCGGCACAGATTTTTTTCACCACCTCTGTCGAACGTGAAAGAGTTGCTCCGTCTTGAAGCTGAACCTTAACAAATAACGCACCTCTGTCCTCATCCGGTAAAAATCCTGACGGGACAATTTTAAACATAGCAATTATAAATATAAACAATCCGATTAAAGTTATTAGTGTCTTTTTAGGTTGAGTTACGAAATAGTATGCAACATTCAAATACTTATCACGCAAGCTCATAAACCAATTTTCAAATTTCTGTATAAATTCAAAATCCGTTTTTTCTTTTCCGTCTTTTAATATCATTGAACAAAGGGCCGGAGATAGTGTAAGGGCAACAAGAGTTGAAAGTCCTATTGATGTTGAAATACAAATAGCAAATTGCCTGTACATCTGTCCTGTTATTCCTGATAAGAAGGAAACCGGAACAAATACGGCCATCAAGACAAGTGAAGTGGCAACAACTGCTCCAAAAACTTCTTTCATAGTTATTTCTGTTGCGGTTTTTCTGTCTTTTCCTTCCTGAATATGTCGTTGAGTATTCTCAAGAACAACAATCGCATCATCTACAACCAAACCGACTGCAAGAACAAGTCCGAATAATATTAGCAGGTTTATTGAGAATTTAATTCCCGCCATAAATATAAATACGCCTATTAAAGAAACCGGGATTGCGCAGAACGGAATAAAAGCTGCCCTTGCGGTACCTAAGAAAAGATATGTAACAGCACTTACAAGTACGATTGCTAAAATTATGGCATGGATAACTTCTTTTATTGATTCTCTGACGTATTGTGTGACATCATATTGAACGTGATATTCCATATCATTCGGGAATTTTTTACTTAAAATTTTCATTTTGGCTGTGATTCTGTTAGCCAAATCTATTGTGTTAGCTTCCGGTAGTTGAGTAACTGCAATAATCGCCGAACCTTTGCCTGAAATCAATGACCTTGAGGAATAATTTTCCGCTCCGAGTTCAACTCTGGCAACATCTTTAATCTTTACGTTAGAACCGTTCGGATTTGATTTAACAATAATATTTTCAAATTCCTCTACTGTTTTTAGTCTTCCTTTTGTTCTAAGGGTAAATTTCATCATCTGTGGTGTGTCCATAGGTTCGACACCTATATTTCCTGCCGGAGTCTGAATGTTTTGCGTAGTTATAGCCGAACTTATATCACTTGTTGATACACCCAAACTCGCCATTTTATCAGGTCTAAGCCATATTCTCATTGAATAGTCGCCGGCACCGAATACGCTTACACCGGCACATCCTTTTGTTCTGGCAAGTTCGTCTTTTATAAACATTGATGCATAGTTTGCAAGATACAGAGCATCATAAGTTTCATTTGGCGAGGTTAATGATAAAAATACGCATCCGCCTCCGCCAGTTGATTTTCTGACTGTTAATCCGTATCGCCGGACTTCTTCCGGAAGTCTCGGAGTTACCAGTTGAAGCCTGTTTTGCACATTTATCAAATTCATATCGGGATCGGAACCGACTTCAAAGTATAGTGTTAATTTATAAGCTCCGTTATCGGATTCGGATGACATATAAATCATGTTTTCAACACCGTTAAGTTGTAACTCAACCGGAGCCGCAATTGTAGAAGTTATAACATCAGCACTTGCACCGCTATATGTAGCATTTACAATAACTTGCGGAGGTGTAATCGAAGGATATTCTTCCAGAGGAAGATTTTTTAACGATATAATACCTGCCAGTATTATTGCCAAAGATATTACTATTGCGAATTTCGGTCTGCGTATAAATAAGTTGCCTGCCATATCTATCCCTTGTTAAATATTTTTTCTATTTTATTGTGTATTCTCGTAAAAAGATTCGGTTTTTTAGTCTGAGTCTGTGTATCCAAAGCGTTTTCAATGATTCTGACAGGCGAACCCGGAATAACTTTTTGAAGTCCGGTTGTAACTATTTTGTCGCCGATATTTACTCCTTCAGATACAATCCAATTATTTCCGGATATTCCCATTGTTTTAATATATGACATCTTAGGGAGATTCTCAGAATCAAGAACATAAACAAATAATCCTTCTTGGTTTTCCATAGTTGCACTTTGCGGAACTATCGGTAATTTGTCTTTATTCTTTGAATAGATTATAACCCTTCCAAAATCACCTTGAATCAATTCTCCGTCAGGGTTATCAAAAGTTGCTCTTAATGTTATTGTGCCTGTGGTTTGGTCTATTTCATTATCGTGAAAATCCTGAATTCCTTTCAATTTGTACTTATCTCCCGAGCTGAAGATATATTCAACATCTCTCTGAACATTAGGTGTTCCGTCAACTTTTACAAGCTCGGCAAAATCTTTTGAATCTAAAGGGAATGTTACATACATCGGATTTGTGCTGTTAATTGTAGTCAACGGTCCGCTTGCTGTTGTAACATAGTTCCCGACTGTAACATCAATAATACCGATTCTTCCGTCAACCGGAGCCTTTACATTAGTATAAGCAAGATTTCTCTGAGCATCTCTATAGGCACTCAACGCACTGTCAGCTTGGGCAACATAAGCATTTTTCTGTGCAAGTACGTTGTCATAATCAGATTTCGCAACATAATCCTGCTTTACAAGTTCTTCGTATCTTGCAAGTTGTTTTTGATAATAATCTGCCTGCGCTTTAACATTATCCCAATTAGCTTTTGCTCTGTCTGCGGCGTATTTATATTCCTGCGGTTCAATTTCAAACAGGATTTGTCCCGCTTTTACATAATCACCTTCTTTAAAATAACTTTTTGTCAAGTAACCGCTTATTCTGGCAAGAACGTCAACCCTGTATTTAGCAACAACCCTGGCGGTTGTTTCAAATTGCCTTTGTACACTGTCAGATTCAACATTTGCGACAGTTACGGCCGGAACGGCAGCTGCTTTTTTCTGTGTAACCGCTTTAATTTTTCCGATATGAGCAAAAAGCATTCTCGCAAATATCAACGCAAAAACTATACTTAAAATTAAAATTATTTTTTTTCTCATTCTCTCTCCGATTTTATCAAGTATTTTCTCTAATCAAGGTTTTCCATATTGTTATTTTGTGCTTCTCTAAGAACATATTTACCTTTATCAATATCGAGTGTTACTATATCGGGAATGCTTGTTTTGCTGAGCATTTTGATATAATACAAACCTGATTTTACAATTTCTTTTTTTATTTTTTCTATTTCTAAAGTACTGTTTAATCTGTACCTTTTAGCATATTGGAGTCCTACGGTTCCGCATACAGGGCTTTTCTCGTATTTAAAAACATTAAATTCCATAATAATAGGAAGTTTGCTTCTGTCAGTAACCACAAAATACAGTAGTGCGGAATTTTCTTGCTCATTGGTTTCCAAATTTGCCATAACATCGTTGCTGTTTAGGTACTCCGCGAATTCTTCGGCATGTTCTATCGGATAATAAGCTCTCGGATAGTGGTGTACACCGATTAATTCATTCCAACTTGCATAAGTTTGATTAGCTTTATAGTATTCGTTCAAATATCCGCCTGTTTCGTCGCTTTTTGCACTATATGCAAGTGTATATTTTGCTTTGTCAAATTTTATAACCGGCATAGCATTTTTATTTGATTTTGCATATACAAAACCCGTAGTTAATAATAATACCAATCCCGTAATGATAAAAATTTTTTTCATAATACCCTCTGAAAAAAGAATATCACGATAATACAAAAAAATAAATAATCCTCTAACGGACTTAATTAAAACAAAAAACAACCCAAGCTAACCCGCCATTGCTCTTCTGGTCAACATTGCAGGGTCAGCGATAGCAGTTGTGTAAATTTCATAATCATTGTCCGGGGCAAAATAGTTCCGCAAGGCTGTACGGTTGGTAATTTTTTCATAACAAACAAATGAATCTACATTATCCTTAATATAGCCTGCAAAAATCTTTTGCTTGTGCGACAAATCATAGTCTTTCAGATTTTTGACAATATACATCATGTATCATTATTATATAATTTTTAGTTTTAGTTTTAAAGTATTTGTGTATAAATGTTAAGAAACGTCAATTGATTTAAACAAATAAAAAGAGTGTTCGAATGCAAATTTTATGCTAAATTATTTCTATGGAAAATCAGTTTACTCGAACGGAATTACTTATAGGAGATGAAGGATTGAAGAAACTTCAACTATCAAAAATTGCGGTTTTTGGAGTTGGAGGTGTCGGCGGATATGTTGTTGAAGCACTTGTCAGATGCGGTATAGGTTCTATAGATATCATTGACAATGATAAGGTTCATATAACAAATCTAAATCGCCAAATTATAGCAACTCACAGCACTTTAGACAGATACAAAGTTGATGCTGCAGAGGAAAGAATCAAAGATATAAACCCGGATTGCAAAGTTACGAAATATAATACTTTTTTTACCCCCGAAACTTCATCAGAATTTGATTTCAGCAAATATGATTATGTAATTGATGCGATTGATACTGTTTCGGGGAAAATTGAACTCGTTATGAAATGTAATGAGGCGGGAGTTCCTATTATTTCGTCAATGGGAGCGGGAAATAAAATGCATCCGGAAAAGTTTGAAATATCGGATATTTATAAAACGTCTGTTTGCCCGCTTGCAAAAGTTATGCGGCAAGAATTGAAAAAACGGAGAATAAAAAAACTTAAAGTTGTGTATTCCAAAGAGCCTCCGATTAAGCCTGTTTCAAACGATTCTGGCGGCAAGCGCATTCCGGGAAGTAACTCATTCGTACCGTCCGTTGTCGGTCTGATTATTGCAGGCGAAGTTGTTAATGATTTGCTCATTATGGGTGAATAAGTGAATCCGTGCGTTAATGATTAAAGATAATAGGCTGCTAAGGCTCCGGGAATTTCTGTGTCATGCTTGTTTTTTGTCCGTCATTCTGAAATTTTAGCCGAAGAATCCATATAACATTTGGCTGTTGCTCAGTATTACGAATAAAAGACGGTTCTACTTATTCTTCATAATAAGTTTTAATTCAACTCTTCGGCTTTTTGCAAAATTCTCTTTCCCGTTTTCTATAACAGGGTTAGAAAAACTTGCACCCTCAACGATAATCATTTTTCTGAGTCTGTCGCCGTTGATTTTGTTGTAAGAAGTATTTGTCATATAATTAGCAACTTCATAAGCTCGTTTTAGAGAAAGCTCCATATTTTTCATATATTGCTCATCCGCAGAATATTTACCCGCAAAAGTTTGGGAATCCGTATGACCTTGTATAATAATTTTTTCAATGTTTTTATCCATAAACTCATTAGAAAACAATGAATTAAAATACGCCGGAGCAAACTTGTCCAAATAAGCCTTGCCTTTGAGTGAAAGCGTGTAGCTATTTAAGTCAAAAAGTTCCAAATCCGATATTTTAACCACTCCTGAAATCTCATCTACAGTTGCCTCAATATTTTCATTCTTTAAAGTTTCCTGCAAAACTTTGTTTGCATTTTCTTGTGCCATATTTTGTGCAACCTGATGAAAATGGTTTTGTACATATACATAGAAAAACATAACAATAAAAACCAAAACCAAACCTGTCATTAAGTCGGTCATTGTTATCCAAAATATATTTCCGGTGTCTTCTTCTTTGTATGTTCTTTTTAATCTCATAACTTAATTTCCCGAATCAGAACAATTTATCCACAACATCACTTCCGCCTCCGCCTTTGTTTACGGACTCATTGAGCTTATTCAGGCTATATAAAATGTTTTCAAGATAAGGAGTTGTAATTTCACTCAATGATTTTGCCGTTGCTTTTGCAAAATCTTCAGGAAGTGATTGTAAAAATTTCTCATTATTCATACCTTGCATTTTTGATTCTTTGACCAAATCAAGCAAAAATTGTTCGCTTGTGCATACATCAAATAATCTGATTAATTCTTTTTGAATCAGTACATAATATTTTTTACACTTTTCGTTATAAACAATACGTTCTATGAACATAAACATCAAAGAATATCCGACAGCGAATACCGAACATAAAGCCGCCACCTGAATTTTGCTTATCAGTTCATTTAAAGAGCTGTCAACCGTGCTTGCAGAAAAATTTACGGCCGTGAATGCTATTGCCATATTTAAGAATGTAAAAAACGGCCCCATACCTGTTAAAAGTGTCGGCATAATTTGTATAAATTTATGGTTAATTTTTGAAAATATTAATGATTCTTCATGAAAGAAATAAGATGCATCAACAGTAAGATATATTTCTGTGGAGTAATCAGTATTTGAATTTGCACTCTGAGCTGTACCGAAAATCTTGTCAGGAAATATAAGAGCCTTCTTAAAGTCTTCCCAAGCGGTTGAAGTGTACATATTGCCTGACATAAATTCGTCCAGCTGTTTGAATCTGTATGAAAGTTCTTTTTTATTAAGCGATTGCAGCAATTTTGTTACAGGGCCCAAATTATTTTGAATCTTAGCATAATTACACAAGACATAAACTACAAAGAATAAGAAAAACAAAGTAATAATTATGATTGAAGGTTCTTTAAATATTGTCAAAAAAGTCATAATCTCTCCCGTAAAATTAATACTATTCAATTATAACAGTTTTTGCTTTATAATGGAAGAAAAGAAAAATTAAGTTGGTTAATTTAGCATGGAATGTCCTAAATGTCATACAGCGATAAATGAGAGAGAAACCGTGTGCCCAAAGTGTCATAAGGTTTTACTTTTAGAGTGTCCGAATTGTCATTCTCTTGAAGAAACTGCGGTTTGTTCAAAATGCGGATATAAAATTTTGGTAAAATGTTCAAAATGCGGAAGAATTAATCCTACTATAAATGATTTATGCGTAAAGTGCGGGTTCCCTACAAAAACCTCTCTTGCTTATCAGGAATGCGAATCTGATGAGATAGCGTACGCTATTATAAAATTTACAAATCTCAAAAAAATACGCAGACTTTTAAAGTCGCAAAATTTATATGAGAAATTTTTATTTAAACTAAAAAATCAGCTTTTTGCACAAATAAAAAATGCGGAAGGCTTATTTATTACATATGGGGAAACTTTCGTTCTGAATTTTAACAAAGAACTTTCTTTTCCGACTTCTTCAAATAAAGCCGTAAGATTTGCTTTAAAACTCGCAAATGCTTTTTCACAATTGAACTTAAATGTAATTGATGAATTAAGAGTTCCTTTGGGACTGAGTGTCACTATTGCAAAAAAATCCGCTGAGGAGTTGCAATTACTGCATACTTATGAGAGCAACGTAAAACTTTTAAACATAAAAAAAGATATCCCAAAATATCTCAAAGGAACCCAAGTAATACTTGACCAGTATGTTTGGGATGAAATTAACAAAGAATATAAAACTGATTCACTATATTCGATGGAAGAAAACGGGCAGACTACAATGTTTTATGAGGTTGTTTTGGATTCTTATATTCTTCCGCCTGATAATAACAAAGACTCTAATCCGATAAATGTCATGAGACAAAATATAAAAAAACAGACTGATAATCAGGATGAACCCGATGATTTATATTCTTTTAACGTCTTTGATATTAATGCAAAATGTTCTTTTGAAACGACAAATGCCGTTTCAATAAAAGACAAATTAAATTCCATGGATTTTAATAAGAATGCAAAAGTCTTGTCATTATCATCAAAACCCGAATATTCGGCAGACATTTCTGACGTAGTAGAAGTATGCCGTAAAAAAGGCTTGCGGACAATAACAGTTACATGCACGGAAGCGATGAGTTATGAACCGTGGGGGTTTTTTATTCAGTTGTTTAAATCTTTCTTCAACATTTCATATACAAATTCAAATATTGAAGAAAAATTAAATGCACAGCAAACAACGCTTTTTGCGCCACTTTTTGATTTATGCAAAGCTAAACCGGCGCCCGCAAGTTCACCTGAAGACGCAAGATTTATGTATATTGAATTGTGGGGAAAATTTTTATCAATATTAACAGATACGGTAATTATAGTTGATGGGTTTGAATACCTAGATGATACATCTATTCAAACAATTTCTCTTTATATTGACAGGCTTAGAACTATTAAACCGAATTTTATTTTTATAACTTCGGATAAAGTGTCCGTTCATTCAAAAATAAAAGAACTTATGCGGACAGATAGTTATACGGAACTTAAACTTGTTAAATCATCTTTTTCAAACTGTCTAGCTACAATAAAATCTGATGCAAAGGATTTTATAGGCTCCTTTTATTTTGAAAAAATACAGGAAAACTTCAACGGTTCATATTTGTATTTTAAATATGCAATGAAGTATCTTATGGAAACCGGTGTTTTGATTGATTTTGAAAATAAATTGCTCGTAAAAAGTTCAAAATCTGTGGTAGTGCCAAGTGATATATCCAAAGTTTATAAAGCAAGAATGAAAAATCTTGGGAAAAATCAGGAAATTTCTTTTATTATTGCATATTCTTCAATGCTTTATCCGGGGCTGGATATAAACACTCTCGAAAGATTAGGTATTAAGGAAGTATCAGCTAATGTAAAAGCACTTAGTGATACGGAACTTGCAAGGCTTGAAGATGACAGAGTTATAGTAAATAACTATTCTGTTTTTAATAACATCCTTGCAAATGCCATAAAAAAAGAAGCTGAGGTCATGCTCGCAAAAAATATCATGGGTACAATTTCCGCAGTACTAAGCAAAGCCGCCCTTGCAATAATGATGGGGAAAATCAGTGCCTTTAATGATGAATATAATATTTTGTGTTCAAATGCCGATTTTGCAATAGCTTGTGGGGATTATGATACTTATCTCAAAAATTGTTTAGGCTTTCTTTCTCTAATAGAAAGTGTTGATTCAAATATAACTCAGGAAAACATTGAAGAAAGAAAAAATGAAGTTTACAACAGTATTCTGAAATACTTGTACAGTTATGCTCCGACAAAAATATACTTTATTGAAAATATTTTGTTAACGGATGCCTTGAACGAAAATGATGACGATAAAATCGTACGACTTTCAAATATGATGCTTCAAGGGGCATTGATATCTTCAAACTACACAGACGCTTTAGGTTTATTGCATAACATTCTTTCAAGAATGCAAAATCCGACTCTCATTGTAGACAATGCCGTTAATGCGAAATTTCTTTTGCTTTCTCTTATAAATATAGAAATTTTGTATAATATCGGAAAGTTCAAGGAATGTGTAGAAACCGCAACAGAAATTTTGTCGGTAATAAAGCCTGAAATAATTGAAAAAATAAAGCCTGCAGGTTTTTCAATCAATTCATTTATTTCTCATTTGCTTGAAACTATGAGGCTTGCCGCTTTTGCAAAACTCTATCTTATGGATGGCGGGTTGGAAAACTTCCTTGAACTTATCAAAATAACCCTTGACTCTGATATAGAGGAAAAAGATTCCATGCTTGCAATAAGAGATTTTCTTGCCGGAAAAGTTTATAATACCGGTGTGATAGAAGAATATTCGCCATTTTCTAAAATTATTTTCTTGATATTGCAAGAGATATCAAAATTACAAACTTACGGTGATTATAAGCAATTTGCACAAAATATATATCAGGCAAAATTACTGGCTGAAGATATTTATCAAGCTGAATTAAAGTACTTCTGTGACCTATTAATAGCTTATGCTTATTCAAAAATAGGAATAGATGCAAAGGCAAAATATATATGCAATGATGTGTTAAATAATGCAGAAAAATCAGCTATGTTCAATATTTTGATGATTGCAAAATATTTTATTGCTAAAATTGAAAAAGACCCGAAAAAATCCCTGATTATTGCAAATGATGCCCTCGACAGTATCCGCAGACACAATAATCAAGCTGCTATATTGTACGTGTTATTTGAAAAACTCTATATGAACATAGCAGAAGTGAACGGATTTACTTCTGTCGATATTGAATCCGAAGAAAAGAAACTTGAACCCTACACTGAGTCGCTTAAAATTTTAGTGTATTAGACTGTTTCAGCTGACTATTTTCTGCGTTCGCAAAGAGTGGGAACGCCGATAATTGCCAGATAGAACAGTGTACCGAATAATATTAAATTTAAGATTTCCATATATTTTAATCTCCTTTCGGGAAACTATATTTTCTTAATTCCACATTTTGAAAAAAAACTAACATGTTTTTTGAAAATTGTTACAAAACTTAACAATTTTAGTTTACATACCTATCATTTTAAGTGTACAATCATGCTAAGGAGACTTTATCTTGTCCAAAGGATACGAAAATTTTAATAATTCGGAAACAGCTATCAGGAAATCATCTCTTATTCAGGAAAGAATAGGGTTAGTTTCTACGCATATGTATAAACAGTTTTTAGACTATCAGCATGCGACTATGAATACTGCTGAAATATTTTCTGAGATGATTGATAATCTTAAAGCCATAGCTGATTCTCTTAAACAATCTTTCGCATCAAGAGGGATCACGACAGAGAATATTTATGTTGAGCATGATAAAGACAAAAGCGTAGTTGTCATAAATATTTTGTGGCATACAATAAGTTTTACTACAAGATGTAATTATGAACCGCAGGCATTATTCAGAGAGGGCGGTTCACCGATGTTTTCTGGTCGTATAATGGCTATTAATGGTAATTATAATGAATTAATTGAGGGAGTATCTTCCAGAAGCGAGGTAATGGCAAAGCTTCTTGATACAGAAGTAGCTTCTCTTTTTGTTCCTGCTGACAAATCGCAGAATTCAATATTTAAAATAAGACATCTTTCAAACAGAGAATTTTTCTTGAATTCCTCAGATGCCTCACGCGAGTTTGTTTTGAAAGTCATAGAGACAATATGCGGAGGCGGTTTGTATCATGAAGAAGGCTCAAGAAAAAGTTTCAACATATAGGATTAAAGAGCATTTGTGGATGTTTCGCTTTTTTGTTTTGAATTTTTCTTTAGCTCTTTTTGCTGAAGTTTGCGTTCACGTATTTTTATAAGGGTATCAATATCCATTTGCTGAATTTGACGTTCGTATTCTATCTTTTTTACTTTAGTATCAAATTTTTCATCATCTTTTTTACGTTTATTTTCTTCTTTTTCAAGTTCAGTTGCTCGTTTTGCTTCAAATTCGACTTCTTCCGGATCTTTAACGGAGTCTTCGGCAAGTCTGTAGCCGATAGCAGAAATTGGAATGCTTATACCGTCAAGGTCTTCTAATTTAGAATTTATACCGTCAACATCAATACTCCATGTACCCAAAAATTTCGGAACATCACCTGTATAAGCATAAGCGCTTAGTATAACTCTGTCGTCATCATTTGCATCAAATCCCAGCGGATAAATATCCCAGCGCTTTTCACTTAAATCAATATCTTGGTTCTCTGCCCAATAATGTACGATTGCATCTCTGATTTGTGGCAGTTTTTTCGCTGTTTCCGTTTCAAAATTATACACCCACAAATCAGTTTGCCAAATACCGTCATGTCTGTGCCCGACTTTTTCTTTAACAATAAGTTTTTTATTATCGTTAGAAAAATCTATTGGTGTAAGTGTTCTGAAAATGAATTTTGTATCGATATCTTTGTCTGTAGAAATTAGGGGTTTTTCTTCTCTTTTGACAATATTTGCCCGCATAACTTTTTCCGTATCGCTAAGAGTCGGGTCAAGTTTTATTAAAAACAAATCGCATGCCGTGCAGTCTGTTTCGGCGTAATAATATACCGCAGGATATACAAGCATTGTTTTGTCGCCGGAAATTATCCCTTGAGCATTTATTTGTCTGTCAAAATTGAGTTTGCGGGGTAAACTCAGTTCGGGACTTCCTATCGGGTCATTGTATTTTACAAGCTTGAAAGTTTTTTGCGGCACATAAACCATATTGGCATCACTTGGAATTTTAGCTTCTTCCGGTTTTATTTCCGCCTTAGTTTTAGCTTTAGATTTTGCTTCATATTCTTCAACCGTCATATACCCCGATTCCGGCAGAAGACTTTTTTCGTATTTTTCAGTCACTTCGATTTTTTCGACTTCATTTTGATAAATGCATTCTGCGACACCTCTGTCCCGTTTTTTCATAATAGGATATTTCATTTGGTTAAAGTGTATTTTTGCGGCCATAATCGAGCCGGCTAAAGTTGTAAACATTATACTAACCCCTCTTTCATTGCCGTTACTGTTGCTTGTGTTCTTGAAACAGCACATAATTTTTGCAGAATACTGTGCACATGCGCTTTTGCGGTTGCTCTTGTTATTATAAGTTTTTCTGCTATTTGCGGATTTGTAAGTCCGTCAACCATAAGCTCCAATACATCAAGTTCTCTGTCTGTTAAACCATATTTATTTTTGCTCTCTGACGGATTTGAGGCAATATTTTGTCCGCCTGTAGAAGTTTTTCCCAGATTCGAAAAAACAATCTTAGCAATAGCCGGATCTATCCAGCCAACTCCGTCATTAACTGCTTTTATTGCTGTAATCGTTTGCTCAGGGGTGGCACCTTTCATAACATATCCGTCAGCACCCGCAGCAAAAGCGCTTAAAACATCTTGTTCGCTGTTTCTTGAAGTAAGCATTATTATTTTTGCTTCGGGTAAAAATTCTTTTATTCTGGCTGTAGATTCGATTCCGTCCATATTCGGAAGTCCTATATCCATCAAAATGACATCCGGAGAGTATTCTCTCGCTTTTTTTATACCGTCAAGGCCGTCTGACGCTTCTGATACAAGATGAATTTCTTCTGTTTTTTCAAGCACCATACTTAAGCCCATTCTGTATAATTCGTGATCTTCAACTAAGAGTACGTTAATCATGCTCCCCCCTATTTACCCCCCAATATTTACCCCTTCAAGATGCTTTACGACATCTGTAAGCAGGAAAGAAAACTCACTTCCTTTATTTAAAATACTTTCTACCCAAATTTTTCCTCCGTGGGATTCTATAATTTGTCTGGACAGATATAATCCCAAACCGGTTCCGGCAGAACGCTTTGTGCTTGTTCCCTGAGAAAATCTCTGGAACATATTTGGAATATCTTCTTGTGAAATTCCTGAGCCATTATCGGCAACGGAAAATATTAAATCTTCGTTCTCATTTTTTATTGATATTAAAACTTTTCCGCCTTCTTGCGTATAATTAATAGCGTTTCCGCAAAGGTTGCATATTACTCTTCTGATTTCACTTCTGTCGGCATTTATTATCAAATCCTTGTTTGGGCAATCAATTGAAAAATCTATGTTTTTGTTGTCAGCTAAGGGTTTTAATTCGTCATAAACAAGGTGTGCAAGCTCATAAATATTAAAGTCTTTTTTATTCAGATTGAGTTTTTCCGCATCATATTTATAAACCTCAAGCAAAGCATTAACCAGACCGAGCAAATCTTCATTACTTTTCTGCATTGTAGAAAGCAGTAGTTTTTGTTTGTCGTCCAATTCTCCAATTGCACCGTCAAGGAAAAATGTCAGGGTTTGAATTGCGGCAAGCAAAGGGGTTCTGAGGTCATGAGTTAAGGTTGCTATAAAATCATCTCTTAATTTATCGGATTTTTTTTGTTCGGTTACATCTCTCATGACACCTACAAACTTTTTGAAATCATCATCAGGGTTTATCCGTGCAAAACTCATTTCTATAGGTACGATATTGTTGCTTAAAGGATTTTTTATTTGAAAATCTCTCAAAAAGAGTTCGCTTTCATCAAAATTGTGAAGTTCTTTTGAGATAAAAGTTTTTTTGCTGAATACAAAATTATCAATAGATTCGCCTATTATTTTATTGTTTACGAGTCCTATCAGATTTTCGCAAGCGGGATTTGCCTGCTCAATTATTCCGTCCTCATCAAGTATAAAAATACCGTCTGCACAATAGTTTACGATTCCTGATAATTTTGCATTAGATTCCTTTAAATCCTCAGTACGCTCTTCTACCAGTTGTTCAAGGTTGTGAGAATATTTTTTAAGTTCTTTCTGTGCTGTTTCCAGCTCGGAAATTTTTTGTCTCAATTGAGAAAGCAGGTAACTGCGCTCTATTCCGTTTTTTATATTGATTATTAAATCATCATTATTCCAAGGCTTTTCAATATATCTGTACAACCCGATTTCATTAATTGCTCTTATTGCATTTTCTTTATCGGCATAACCTGTAAGCAGAATTTTGCTGACTTCCGGATACATTTCTTTTACTTTAGACAAGAATTCCAGACCGTTCATTTCCGGCATGAGAAAGTCGGAAATGATTAAATCAGGGGTATTTTCTTTTAAAAAGTTGAGTGCATCTTCGGGATTGTTAAAAAAATGTGCATCGGAAAATCCCTCGACCTTTAGCAATGTTGCAAAAGCTGATGTAACTATTTTATCATCGTCGACTACTACAATTTTCCCCTTTTCCATACTTCTATATTAATCCAAATAATTGCATTAGACAAATTATTAACATTTATTACTTAATCATGCTATAATTAAGCAAAAATGAGGATAGAGTATATGATAAAAAATATCAAAAACGGATTTACATTGGCAGAAACTTTGATTGCAATGGCTATTGTAGGCGTGATTGCTGCATTAACAATTCCGACTGTCGTTAGTGAAACGCAAAACGGCAAACTTGCCGCATCCTTGGGACGTAATGTTGAAGCTATAGAAACAGGATGTCAGCTTATTGTTCAGCGAGCAAGCGAAGCAAGTACGAATAACAGCGACGGAATTATTAACGGTATTTTTATGGTTAATACCAACGTTAACGGTGTTGCATCCGCTGATACAAATCGTTTGGTTCATGAAAATCTTTTTTCTGCTAATGCTTCAGAGTCTTTTAATACTGTGCCGCTCACATCAACTCAGACAACCAATTATGCTAGCGAAGTAAGGGATATAAACGGAAATAATCCGAGTTCAGGGCCTAATGATTTAGCAGACAATTTTGCAATTAGCTCCAAATTGGGTGCTTATTACGGATATAAAGGAAACAATGCAAATACAAATGAGATTGATCCTATTATAGGATATATTTATATAGACGTTAATGCACAAAAAACACCGAACAGGTATGGACGGGATATATTCTTATTCGGGTTAACCGATAGCTGTCACATGGTACCGGCAGGAACAACCAGGGTTAATTCATTCAGAGATATACCTATTGAAAGTGACGGTTGCGGGAATAGCCCTACAAGCGGACTTTCATGCACATTAAGAGTTGTGAAAAACGGTTATAAAATTGATTATTAGTTAATATAAGGAGAAAATAAAATGGCAGGAAAATTATTGGCAAGTATTCAAAGAACAGATACGGAACAATTACAAATTTCTATATCCGAATATAAAGGAAAAAGTTATTTTAATTTAAGAATTTTCTATACAACAGATGATGGTGCAACCTGGCTTCCGACTAAAAAAGGTGTTACTTTTGCACCCGATCAGCTTGATATCCTCACTGATGCAATAGAAGAAGCTAAAAAAGAATTTATGGCAGAAGAGGGGTAAATAATAGGCATTAATATACCCGTGCCCTACGGCACCAGGATTGAAAAATGACACTGCAAGACGAAATAATTTCAACAGTTTCACATGAAATGAGAACCCCCTTAACAAGTATAAGGGGTTTTTCTCAAACTCTTTTGAGTTCTTGGGATAAACTAGATGATGATAACAAGAAAAAATTTGTAAAAATCATTGAGGAGCAGTCTAACAGGCTTATTAATCTTGTGGAAAATATTTTGACGGTTTCAAAAGAGAATTCTGAAACGTTTGTTTATAAAAAAGTTGATATAAATTCAGTAATTGAAAAAGCATTAACCATAATAATCGAAAAATATAAGACACATAAATTTTTGTTTAATTCGTATAAAAGCATATTACAAGCGAATTTGGATGAAGATAAATTTCAGCAGATTATTATGAATCTTCTCGATAATGCGGGGAAATATTCACTAGATAATACGTCTGTCACAATATCAACGGAGCTGCAAGGGGATATTATTGTAATCAAAGTAGCAGATGAAGGTGTCGGGATTAAGCAGGAAGATTTTGACAAACTCTTTAAAAAATTCAGCCGTATAGAAAATCATCTTACAAGTAAAACTCAAGGAAACGGTTTGGGGTTGTACATTACCAAAAATCTTGTTGAAAAAATGGGGGGTGAAATTTCGCTTTCCAGTCAGATTTCAAAAGGTACGGAATTTACAGTCAAGTTCCCTGTATATAATCCGGAGGAGGTGCTTAAATGCTCTCAAAAATCCTGATTATAGATAAGCGAAAAGAACTTTCTACAAAATATAAAAAGGCACTTGATGACGAACAGGCTGTTGTGCTGATATCGAGGAATCTCAAAGACGCCCTGAAAGAAATCCAAGAGTCCGAACCCGAATTGATAATTATATCTGACAGTATTGAAGAAGAACTTTCTGATTTTTGCGAGAGAATAAGGACGCTGACTTATGATACAAGACCGGTTATCGTTGCGCTCTCCAAATCCGCAGATATCAATGACAGAATTAAAGTTTTAGATTCGGGAGCAGATGATTTTTGGAGTGAGCCGGTTAATGTTGAGGAATTTAAAACCCGTATAAAAGCACATTTGAGAAGAGAAATTGAGTCAAATCTTGATAATAAAACCCTTCTTCCGAACAGTAAAATGGTAATAAAAAGCCTTAAGAGGTTGCTGAATAATTATACAGACAGAGCAGTTTTGCTTATAGGAATTGATAATCTTGATGATTACAGAAGTGTGTATTCGGATATTGCGGGAGATAAATTGGTTCAGGCGTTTGCTGCAATCGTAAAATCCGCAACCGAAACGAGTGATTTTTTCGGGCAGATTAATAGCAATACCTTTCTTTTGATAACAAATGTATATCGTGCCGAAAAATTTGCGGAATATCTGACTTTTGCATTTGATACTATTGTTCCTAAGTTTTACTCCGAAGCTGATGTAAAGCGAGGGTATATGCTGATTAAGGGTGACAGATTTGCCGGCATGAGAGCAAACTTTGTATCCGTTCAAATAGGCGGCATATTAAACGGCTACGAACTTGTTAAAACAACTGATGCAATTCTGGAACGCTTGTATTCTTTGAAAAAGACCGCAAAAATTCCTTCGGGGTCAAACTACATAATTGACAGAGTAAAACTTTCGGGCGGGGAAAATAATTGGAGTGATTCAACAAACGGGAAAATATACATTAGTGAGCCGGATGAACCGTTGGCACTCCTTATCAGAACCACTCTTGAGCTTCAGGGTTTTGATGTTACTGAATCTATAGAAGAAAATGATGCAATTCAGCCGTCAGTGTTAATATTGGATAGTGGTGATAATTTAGAAAAGCTTGATTTTTGCAGAAAAATTAAGAGTTCTGCAAATTTTGCAAACTCTAAAGTTATTGTTACAACTTCAGTTCATAATAAAACGGCAGTTTTAGATTCAGGTGCTGATTTATATTTACCCAAACCCTATGAGCTTTCGGATTTAATAAGATGGGTGGAGTATTTGTATAAAGCAAACAATTAGCAAAATTAGTTATTCCAAAACAGTTGCGCCATTTTCTTCGACTTTTAGAGTTCTGACATCAGCACTAATATTTTGTTTTGCCCAAATGTCTTTTACGGTTGATTTAATTTTATCCAAATCGTATTTGTGTGAAATTACAAGCAATGTAGGCCCTGCGCCTGACAAAACACACCCCAAAATTCCGTCCTCATGTTTAAAAGTTTCCATAATTTCTTTCATGCCGGGAACAAGTTTTTCTCTGTACTGCTGATGTAATCTGTCATGCAAAGCTTGTTTCATTAGTTTTTCGTCTTTTGTATGAATTGCGTGGATAAGCATGCCTGTGTGTTTAAGATTAAATACGGCATCCTTCATAGGAACTTCTTTCGGTAAAACAGAACGTGCAATGTCTGTTGAAAGCTCAAAATCAGGTATACATACTGTTAAATCCCATTCATCAGGCCAATTTAGCTTGCAATATGATATTGTTCCGTCATCCTCCTGATTGGAAAGAATAAATCCACCCAAAATTGCAGGTGCGACATTGTCAGGATGTCCCTCTACTTCTGTTGCTATTGCAAGCAAAGCCGCTTCATCCGCAGGATTTCCCAAAAGTTTATTAGCTGCAACAAGACCGCCTACAATTACGGAAGATGAACTTCCTAAACCCCTTGCAATCGGAATTTGTGATTCTATATTTATCTTTAGTTCAGACGGTTCCTGACCTATTGAATTATACAAAAGTTCAACTGCTTTATAGACAATATTATTTTCATCTTTTGGTATATTTTCAAAAGCCATTTCGTCAAAATTATCATCTTCTGACATCATGTTTATTTCAATTCCCGTTCCCGGAAGGACTGTTTCTTCAATAGTAATCGTATTATATATAGGTAAAGCAATACCTAAACAATCAAACCCGGGGCCAATGTTTGCCGAACTAGCCGGAACTTTAACGCTAACTTTCATTTCTAAATTCTATCTCCTCGTTAGTATATAGGGGTTATACAATAAATAAGAAAAAAATACAAGTTTTGGGAGAAATGGGATATATGCAAAAGAAAAATTTAGGCATTGAAAACTTCTTTTGCCAATTCTTCGGCTGTTTTAAATTCCTTAGCCTCTTTTCCGGCAATAAATTTATCAAACAGTTTCTGATAAGACTTATTTTCTTCAATCAAATCTTTGAGAGCACGGTAAAAATATGGCTCTGCAGGCCGGTTTGCTTTCTTTAAAGACTTGAATATATTAACTGCATTTTTCCAAAATTTTTCTATAGGTGACGCATACCTGTCCGGATGTTTACTATTATATATTCTGTTCATTTCTTTCATTAAATCCAGAAAATCTCTTATATCATCGGATTTATTAATATTACTTTTTCCTGTGAAAATATATATGTCGTCCCCCTTTTGTCCTCCATACAGACTTGAAACGTCCATTTCCATGTTGGTTGCTTTATTAAACCTGTATTGATTTAACTTATCTAAATAAGCCAGTGATGTTTCATTTTTTCTCCGGCGTCCTAATACTTTTATCTCATCTTTAGTCGGACGTACAAAAAGCAGTTCGTGTTTTGCATTTTGTATAAAAAAATCTAAAGGATTATTTCCAATAAAAAATGCTATTGTTACTTTTTTATCCATATATAAATTCGTATAACCTAATGCCGTTATTGCAGATATTATAGTTTCTTTGAATCCGGGATTTATATTTTTATCGATTACTTTTTCCAAATTAACAAGTTCTTTGCTTGGGATTTTATAACATCCATTAAAACCCGGATTGATACTGTTAAAACTTACCCTCATGAAAATACTCCTTTAAAATATACTCGAGTATATCATGAAGAATATACCGTTACAACGTTTACGTTTAATAAAATTGTGTTAATATGGATAGTATGAAAGTAATGGTTATTTTTATATTATCTTCCATTTTATTTTGTCAAATAGTGTTTGCCGAGGAAACGCAATCACCGCAGGCACAACAGTCTGCGACTACTTATCAAAACATTGATTATCAGGATTGTACAAAAATATTTAACATTGATAAGGAAAAATTATTTTATCTTTCAATCGGTGCAATTAACGCAAACAAATTTAAACTTGAAGAAATACAAACTCAAAACGGATATTTAATATTTTCAACCGGTAAAAATAAGTATTTGGCAACCGTTGCCGGAATTGATAACGGAAATTCAATCCTAAAAATTACACCTTGCAATAATTTGTACTATTTTCAACCGGGAATCATTACAAATATCTACAAATATATTGACTTAAATAAAGACACAGAGCTTAGATGAAAAGAATATTTTTAACAATACTTTCGGTTATTTTATTAAGCGGATGTTCTTCCAAAACTTCGCAAAAAGAAGTTTCTTTCTGGACTCTTCAAATGGGAGATTTTGCGCCATATATTGAAGAAATTATCTCAACTTATGAAAAAGAACATACAGGTATTAAAATAAAATGGGTTGATGTTCCGTTTTCTGAGGGTGAAAAAAGGACTCTCGCAGCAGTGATGACGGATTGTCCGCCCGATTTAATCAACTTAAACCCTGATTTTTCGGCAATTCTTGCACAAAAAGGAACGCTGGAAGAAATTTTCGAAAATAAATTACAAACCTTTACCCCCGAAGTTGTTGAGGCGCTTAAATACAACGGAAAAATTTATTCAATACCTTGGTATGCAACCAGCGCAATCACAATTTATAACAAAGAACTTCTAAAACAAGCGGGAATCACTGAATTACCTAAAACGTATCAACAATTGGCGGAAGTTTCGAAACAGATTAAGGATAAAACCGGTGCTTATGCTTTTCTTCCTACAATAACAGAAAACGATACCATGGTTAAAATTTTGAATAAATACGGTATTTCAGAACCCTCAGAATACAATAATGAACAATCTAAGCAAGTTTTTGAAATGTTTGAAACTTTGTATCAGGGAAATCTGATTCCGCAGGAAACAATTACAATGACACACAGAGAAGCGCTTGAACAGTATATGGCCGGAAAAATTGTATTTTACCAAGGCGGTGCGAATTTCTTAAATATGATTAAAGAGAACGCACCAAAGATATATGCTCAAACAGATGTTGCCGAGCAAATAAAAGGTCCTGTCGGACAGAATGATTTTTCGGTTATGAATTTTGTAATTCCCGTTAAGGCAAAGTACAAAGCGGAAGCTCTTGATTTTTGCCTGTATTTAACAAACGAAGAAAATCAGCTTAAACTTGCTAAAATGACTAATGTTATATCGACAAATAATAATGCTCTGAAAGATGAATTTTACAATGACTATTCGGATTTGACTTCCAAAGCACGCTCAATAAGTGCAAAACAGATTAATCATATCGTTCCCCAATTCAAACCGCAAAAAAATCAAAAGGAAATAAATTTGATTGTAAATACGGCAGTTCAATCCGTACTTTTAAATAAAGTAACTACACAAAAAGCATTGGATAAAATAGTTAAGTCAACAAAGTAAACCTATCTTACTTTGTTTTCGTTCCCTGCAATAAGGCGTTTTATGTTTTCTCTGTGCAAATAAATTATGTATATTGCACCAATACCGCAATATACAATATAAGCAATAGGTGATTTCATTGAATACATTAAAAACGGAGATATGGCAAGAGCGATTATTGAGCCGACTGAAACATATTTTGTGAAATATGTAACAGCTCCCCAGACTGCAGCAATAATAATGCCGGCATAAAAATTCAATGCTAAAATTGTTCCTATACCTGATGCTACGGATTTTCCTCCTTTAAACCCCAGAAAACAAGATTTACTGTGCCCGATTATCACCGCTATTGCCGCCAAAACTGGCAACAATCCTATCGAAGTTCCGGCTGTTCCGAATACTTTTGCCAATATTACCGGAATTGCTCCTTTAATTGCATCTAGAATCATTACGGTAAAAAACCATTTTTTACCGAGTACCCGTTTAACATTTGTTGCTCCGGTTGAGCCGGAACCTATTGTTCTTATATCCTGACCGGTTTTTGATTTAACAATTAAATAACCTGTTGGTATTGAACCGATTATGTATGAAATTATAATTACGATTAGTGTTTGTAAAATAAGACTGCTCATTTATCCTCCTAAATTATAATTAGAATTATATCATAGATATTTTAGTGTATAGCACTAAAATATCTATTTTGATGTATATTCAATTTATTTTTCACTGGCACTTTCTTGTACCGGCAAGAAAGTGCCTCAAAGAACCCCACCGAGCGGAACTTCACTCATTAATCAATTGTACGGTTCGACCAAAGGCTCGCA
>JAEEGL012426321.1_pt1 | contig 58641 bp, 61 predicted proteins | sample 9134231 | NCBI WGS metagenome assembly JAEEGL01 (sample SAMN16246548, study PRJNA631951) | gut metagenome | biome: gut microbiome; feature: rumen; material: fiber-attached | host: Bos | place: Iran: Karaj | collected 2018-10
AGACATGAACCAATAATATCAAAAGAAGATTTTGAAAAAGCTCAAATGATATTAGATAGCCATTCAAAACCTATTAAAGCAGGTATGAGACAAGCTCGTGGTGTACCTAAAAATATTTGGAGTAAGAAATTGGTATGTGAGTGTGGATCAGCATTCAATAGAAGAGTTTATCACAGAAATAAAGATAGTATTACATATGCATATATTTGTTATAATAAAAAACTGCATCCAAAAGAAAGAATATATAGTTATGATTATGTACCATGTGAAATAAAGGATGTACAAGAATGGAAATTATTATATATGGCAGAAGCAGTTTTTAAAGGATTAATTCAAAATGAAGATAATAGAGAAGAACTTACTAAAATCCTATTGGAAGGATCAAAGATAGATGAATTGGAAGATAAAAATATAAAAAAGGAAATAGATAGATTAAGTAAACTTGTGGAAAATGAAAATGCCAAGTTAGATAAAACACTTGATATGTATTTGGATGAACTTGTAGATTTAGAATCTTTTGAAAGATTTCAAAAAATGACAGAAGAAAGAATAGAAAGATTTAAAATGGATATAGAAGAATATGAGAAGAAACTTGCTCGTTTAGAACCAATAGAAATTAGAAGAGAAAATGCTAGAAAAAGTGTTCGTAAATTATTAGATATTAATTATAATGGAATAGATGAAAAGTTAATAGATGAAATTGTAGAAAAAATAATTGTCCACAAAGATTACTTTGAATGGAAATTAAACTTTATGGATGAAACAATAAAATTAAAAATAGAAGGGAAAGGAAAGGAAGACTGTTTTATAACAGAGTACAAAACAACAAAAAAGTAAAAAATTAAGTCATTTTAGTCTTAGTCGTACGCTTAATCGTAGGTTTTAGGATTTCTAATTGAGATTACTGACAAGCTGCAATTAAAGCGAGAAAAAATTAGAACGCATAAGCGTGAATACAAGACTAGATGATTAATCTAGTCTTTTAGTTTCAAAATTAGAGCGATATTTACAGTGAAACTATGGTACAATATGTTTAGAAAGAAAGTAATATTATGAAACAATATAATGTAATAGTGATTTTTAATGAAGAAATGAACAAAATTTTAATGTGCAAAAGGACTAAAGAACCATATATGGGAATGTATAATTTAGTTGGTGGCAAAATAGAAAAAGAAAACGATGGTTTAAATGAAGCATATAGAGAATTGTTTGAAGAAACTAATATTAGTAAAAACAATGTAGAATTAAAGCATTTTATGAATATAGAATATGTTTCGTTTAATAAATCATTAGAAGTTTATTATGGAATATTAAATAAAGAAGTTGAATTAGTAGAAGAAGTTAATAAACTTGAATGGGTAGATATAAATGATAATTTCTTTGATATGACAAGATATGCTGGTGAAGGTAATATTGGACATATAATTGAAGAAATAAAAATAGATTTAAATAAATAGTTATTATAATAAGTCATTTTAGTCTTAATCATTCCTAGTGGAGCTATGGTACAAGCTGCAATCAAAACAAAAAAAGCTCAATAATATAAAAGACTAGATTAATCTAGTCTTTTTTTGATATAATTGTCTTAGGATGCGATATGTAAATATGCTTAATAATAAATAAATTATAATATTGAAAGGAATAAAGAATATATGAATTTAAATAATGAAGTAAATAATAACAGTATAGTTGATGGAAATGGCAATGTCCAAAATATTAATACAAATTCTATGCAACCTTCAGTCAAAAACAAAAATGTTAAAATAGCACTTATACTTGCTGTTATTGGAGTTGCTTTCATAATAGGCTACTTTGTCTATACCAAATTATTCAATAATCCTAGTGAAAGTTCTAATTGTATAAATGATGTACAAATAGATATAAGAATGATGTCTGATAATAAACTTGTAGTGGGAGTAGGTGATACTCAATATATTTTTGATGATGATGGTGAATATTTATACAAGGCATTAAGCATGGATGAAGTAACACTTAATATTTGTGCTACAAATTATGGTTCTAGTATTAATTTCCATGTTGGAGAAACTACAAAATCGAAACTTGTACAAAAATATGAATTATATAATAAAAATAATAAAAACAAAATAACTGCTACAAATTTTAATGAACTGCTAAAAGAATTAGGGTATCATGCTTATGGAGCTTATACTGAAGAAGTCAAATTTATTGGTTATGATGGTTATTATTCATATGAGGTAGAACTTGAGTTATCAAGTGGTAAAAAAGTAACAGCTGAATGCAGTAATAGCTTTCCAACAGAAAAATTAAAAGAACTAGAAAAAAATAAAAATTATACATTTGTTTTTGAAGTAAAAGAAGATACTTTTAATCCTATAAAATATGTTCTTAATGATATTCAGTAATATACTACTATATGTTATCTTGTATGAAAAATAAATAATAAAAAAGACTAGAGTAATCTAGTCTTTTTATTTCTTATAATCTTAATCCACCATTCTTTAAATTATCTTCTAAAAGTTCCAAAGATTCTTCTTCATCAAAAATATTGGCAACAAAAGTATCAGGATCCATTCCTAGTGATTCTTCACTAAGATCAAGATAACGTCTGTTTTCTAAATCAACATTTGCAGCTATTAATCTTAATGTATTAATATAAGATGAATCACTTAAGAAGTGAGTTCCTAATTGAGTAAATCCATCAGAAGTTGTAACTTTTAAAATATCTAATGTTTCGTTTGGATCAATAGAATCACATAACTCTTTATATTCTTCTACAGAGAAGTAATAAGCTTTATTATTTATAATTACATATAATCCTTTAACCATTCTTTCAGTTACACCATTTGCTTGAACGAAAGTTTCTTTTACTATATCATAGATTTCTTCTTCATCTAATTCAGAATAATCATAATCGTCTTCATCATCTAAATCATCGGATTTATATTCTTCACCATTACAATGAGCAATATAACCTTTAAAACTATCGGTATACCATTCGATTCCTTCTTCATAAGTTTCACGGAAATCATCATTATATTCCAAATCTAATACGATTCCGTTAATAATGGTATTTCCAGATGACTTATCAACTTGGATTTCTCTATCAGTTTCAAAATCTCTTTCTTCAAAGATTTTATTCAATCTAACAACATCGTTTTCATCATATGGATCAAAGAATGGATCATCGGGAAAACTATTCATAATTACTTCAGAAAGATCATTTAGAATTGAATTATCAATAGAATCATCATCTGAGGTAATATAAGGATTATTATCTAAGAAATATTTTCTATCTAATTGAAGATTTTTAAGTTGTCTCTTAAAAGATAGTAAATGGTTATTAGCAGATAATATGTATTTTTCCTTTCCATTTGGTAAAATAAATTCCAAATTGTTATCATCATTTTCTTTTAATAAGTCTATTATTGTTTTTTTCACACTACACCCCCAAAAAACAGGGCTTTATTATAACATAAATACTAATTTTTGTCAAAAAAAGTGGTTGCTACAAGCTATGTAAAACTAGTTTTTTTTATGGTATAATTTGTTTGAGGTGAACAATTATGTCAATGAATTTCAAGAAGTGGCATCGACGAAAATTAACATATATACCTAGTAACATAGGATGTAAACATAAACATAATTATTCAATACAATGTGTTTTAGAGATTACAAATAAGAATATTCATGCATCAGGAAATTATTATAATAAAAAAGAATATCATAATGTATTAAAATGTGATATGTGTGATTCATTTATTCCGCTTTCGGAAGAAGGAAATATCGCAGGATATATTTATAATCAAGAATATAATAAAGAAATACCATTTATTACGGCAAGTACAAATATGAAAAATCCTGCATATGATTTTGATAATCTTTATGATGTTATCGTAAATATTAATTGTTAATTTACAAGAAACAAGAAAGCTAAATAATAGGAATTAGACTAGAGAAATCTAGTTTTTTTATGTTATAATAAGAATGAGGTAAATAGTATGGAAAGTAACGAAGTAATTAAAAGATTAAACGAAGAGATTATTTGGTCTATTAGTGAAGAACTTAATTCGTTTTCTGATAAAAAATATATAAATACTATAATAAAGAAAATTGCTGAATTACTTGGAAATACTAAATTTGGTAAAAACTTTTTTATTGATAAATTTGAAATAACAAAAGGTACAAATAAAGATAATGAAAGATTATTTTATGTAAAGGGATCATTTTATCAACATAATACATCTGCAGCAGCATATTATGCTTTTAATAGTAAAGGGGAATATGTTGGATGTGTTAAAACTGAGGTGTTGAATTTGGTTCCTCCAACACAAGTTGAAATGGAATATTGGGCTAATGAGGAACACAAAAACAAAGGCAATATGACAGTTCTTGCTAGAGATGTTATAAATGATATATTTGAGAATAGGGCCTATGATGGTTTTAAGATTAGAGATGGTATTCCAACTAGTAATATTGATTCAATAATGGTAGCTATCAATAAAGACAATTATCCAAGTTTAGCAGTAGCAAGGAAACTTGGATTTGATGAAAATGGAATATTACATATAGATAATTATTACAAGCAAATTGAAGAAAAAACATCTATAAACAAATAATTAATTAAAATAATACAAACTAGATAAATCTGGTTTTTTTATGTTATAATTTTATTGGTGATAAAATGGATAATAATCAAATAATAATTCCAGAAGGTTGGACGTATTATGCACATAGAACAAATACAAGTCGATGGGATAGTGATCCATTTAATATGGATATAATTACAACGAATAAGATAGTATCTGTAGTTACAGAAAGAGAAATTTACCAAGAATTAAGAGATTATGGTGAAAATTATTTGTTAAGTTATAGTAGTGGTAAAGGAGAACCATTTGAAATTAGATGTTTAATCTGTAATTTATCTCATATAAGGACATTAGATGATACAAATGAACTTAAAAATGTTATGTTAAAAGAATATTATTTTGATAAACGAAATTTTGGTGGTTGTTATGGACAAAGACATCATAGTATTCCACCTAAGGAAGAATTAGTAGTTATTGGTGTTGGAGATCATGATGAAGTATTCAATAGAGAAGAAAAAATTATTTGGACTATTCCTAAAAGATTTATAGAATTTTATAAAAAGGAAGTAGAAAGAAATAAAAATAGGGTAATTAATATACAAAAAGCAGATGTATTGCATAGATAATAATAGATTTGGCTAGGTAAAACTAGTCTTTTTTATGATATAATGATGATGGTGATACGTATGTATAGTTATATAAACAAAAATAATGAATTGATTTCAATTCCTTTGGAAACATTATTATCAATTGTTAATAGTAATAAAAATTTAATATCACTTTCGATACAACTTAATACTACAGTAGAAACTGCAAGAAGTATTTTGGAAGATTTAGAAAAAATGAATGGAAGTAGTTTTTATAGATTAGAACAATATAAAAGATGGCCATATGAAGAAGATAAGCAATTAGAAGAAGAATATAAGAACAATATGTCTATTAAACAAATTAGTGAGATACACGGTAGAACTACTGGGGCGATTATATCAAGATTAAAACATAAAAATCTATACATTACGAATACTGAGACAACAAATGTCGAAACAACAAATACTGAAACAACAAATATTACACCCAAAGAAAAAGATATTAATTCGGGGATGTTTAGGATAAGATTTATAGGAGATAATTGTGATGAAGTATATTTTTATAATATACAAGAAAAGGAGAATAATATTGATCCAACGAGGCCAATATTTGAAGAACTATTTAAAACTGAAATTGGTGAAATAAATGATAAATATAGCTTTATAATGTTGGATAAATCTCAATACATTCCAGAAAAACAGGAAGAAAAAATCGAAGAAGAAAAACCATTTGATAAAAAAAGAATTTATTATTTAAAAATATATCATTTAACAGAGTATATTCCAAAATGGTGTAATAGAAATGACGAGAATTCAACTAGAATTTTAGACTTAAAGAATAGATATTTATATGCAATAAATTATTACTATGATTTAACTTTAAAATGGTTAATAGATAATAGCCTACTTAGTGAAGATGTAATGATTGCTGTTGTGCCAAGTCATGAAGCAAATGAAGTAAATGTCAGTGGAACAGCAGACATAGCTAAAATGATAATTAATAATTCAAATATGCAAGATGGGATCAATCTTGTTCTTAGAAAGACTACAATTCAAAAAAAATCTACATCTATGTTTAAACCAACTTTAAACCAAGATATTAATTCGTTAGAGATAAATGAAAATATAGATTTTAAGGGTAAAATTATTGTTATATTAGATGATGTTACTACACATGGCGATAGTTTTAAGGCTGCAGCATATCATTTATTAATGAATGGAGCAAAAGATGTAATACCACTTGCTATGGGAAAGACGGTGATACCAAATGAATAATTCTAAATTTATTATAGCATTATTGAAGTGTCCTGGAATTGGACCTTCCAAAGCATTGCAATATATTATTAGCAATAATTTATCTTTAGAAAAATGTATTACTAATATAGATAAAATAGTTTCAAAAACAGACTTCGATATATATGTAAAAGAAGCTTCAGAAGAAATTGAATTAAATAAAAACAAAAATATTAGTATTATTACTATTTTTGATAATTCATTTCCAAGCAAACTATATACTATATCTGATCCAATATTATATTTATATTACAGCGGTAATATATCATTATTAAATGAACTAAGTGTAGCTATAATTGGAACTAGACATCCATCAGATGAATCTGTCAATAATACTAAAATATTATCAAAAGATATTTCTAATAAGTATGTAATAGTTGGTGGTTTGGCATTAGGAATAGATACTATTGGACACAAGACATCCATAGAATGTGGTGGCAAAACAATTGCTGTTTTACCATCACCCATAGATGATATTCAACCAAGAAGTAATCGAAATTTAGCAAAAGAAATAATTAATAATAATGGTTTACTAGTTTCTGAATATTCTACAGGTGTACCTTTGTCAAACTTTAACTATGCAAAAAGAGATAGAATTCAAGCTGCCCTAGCGGATATAATTATAGTTCCAGAAGCAAAAGAAGATAGCGGGACTATGATTGCTGTAAAAAAAGCCATTAAAGAAAAGAAAAAAGTATATCAGTTAAGTGGAAATAATAATAAAATTATAGAAGATACAATTTCATTAGTTGATGATTATATGATTAATATTGATAAAGCAATATTAAATAACCAGATTATAGAAAAAGAAAAATATATGAAATTAACTAATCAAAATAATACTGAGCAAATATCTTTATTCTAATTTTAATTATATTTTTTATTTATTTCATTTGGATAATGCGCTACAAGTTGAATCAAAGTAAAGAATGGTCGATAATAATAGATTAGACTAGGTAAAACTAGTCTTTTTTATGATATAATGATGATGGTGATAAAATGGATAAAAATACAATGGTAATAGATACTTATAATCATATTGTTGATGAGTATATAGTATACTTAAAAGAAGTAAATAAGGATGGAGGAGTTCCTTTACAAAAAGAGATAGATTATCTTATTTCTATATTACCAGAAAGATCTAAAATACTAGATGTTGGTACTGCAATGGGATATTATCCCAAATACCTAACAGAAAAATGTAATAAAGAGTTTTCTGTAACTGGTATAGATGCATCAGATAAAATGATTGAAGAAGCAAGAAAAACAGCGTTAAAAGCAAATTTTGAAGTAATGGATATAAGAGATATGAAATATGATGATAAATCATTTGATTGCATAATGTGTTTTGGTACTTTAATTCACTTAAATGATAATGATTGTTTAGATGCATTAAAAAACTTTGATCGAATTTTAAAAGATAAAGGTGTTTTAGCAATTAATGTTATGGAACATTTAAGTGGACAAAAAGAAATAGTAGTTCAGGAACCATTTAATAATAATTATCAAATGTATTATCATAGATATTCTAAAGACTTCTTTATTGATTTCTTTAAAGAGAATAACTATACAATTATGAAAATATTTGATAATCCTATATATAATGAAGATTCAGTTGGAGATGACTTAACAGGAACTAATGAGTTTTCTATAATAGCAATTAAAAAATAAATGATTTTGACGAAAGAAAATATTCTAGTTAACACTCCAAGTTGAAAAAAATGCACCATTGTGTTATAATATAGTCATTCACTTAGGGGAGTAGCTTAATATATATTTCGTCAAAACGATTATATCCGGAATATATAAATCAATGATTTGCAAGACCTTTATGAATAGTATCATAAGGTCTTTTTTGACCTTTTAAAAGAAAGGAGTTTAAATATGAGTGGCGGAGCTCTATATCTCTTGATGATGATGGAAGAAGACGAACGAAGAAGAAGAGAAGAAGAAGAGAGAGAAGAAAGAGAAGAACAAGAAAGAAGACGAAGAGAATTGCATCGTAGAATGGTAGAAGAACGTAAGAATTCTCCAGTTGTTTATTGTGAGTATGAATGGCAAATAGATAGATGCGTAAAAGCAATAAGTATGCAACCATCTGTTCAAAAATTAGTTGAACTAATTAATAAAGCAAAACTAGAAGTAATTGAAATAAAAGAAAATAAATATGATGAACAATTATTAGAAGCTGGTAATAGATATGAATTAGTAAAAACTAGTATAAATAATGATATAGCTGAGTTAAATAAATTAGGAATTACTATAGAGGGTAATGAATATGTGTTTTCAAGATTAGCTGAATCTAAAATATCAAAACCAGAAAAAGCAACTGAATCATTTGGTGATACTTTTAAAATATTAGATTATCAACCAATTGAATTAAATCTTAAAATATTATCTACGGATGGATATTTTAGAAATAAATATAATGATATGAAACATGAAGAGATAGAACAAGGTCTTACTGAAGCAAATTCAAAAATTGAGAAATATAAAAAATATGGAAAAGTATTTGGCTTTCTACTTAAAACAAATAAGTATTCTGTTTTAGAACAAGCAAGAGATTATCTAGTTAGTCAGCAAGGTTTATGTGAATTAAGAAAAAGAGAAATGGAAATTTTTGATTCACTTAACAAAGAACAATTATTAGCTATTAAATCTTATTTTGTAAACTTAGATGAATTAAGAAAAGTAAGTGCTAATATAGAGTATTTATTCCATGAAAAAGATCGTTTAAGAAAAGAACCAAATGAAAAATTATATGATTTAGTTATTAAATATATTATTGCTAAAAAAGAAGATAATGAATTATTAGATCAAGTAAAAGATTATATTGAAAATATTTATGCTAATGATGAAAAAACAATGAAAGAAGCTTATGAATTAGTTAAAGGAATGTATCCTATTGATATTCAAGATAGATGGATATATGATTTAATTATTAATAATTTAAAAAGCTATAAGAAAGAAAAAAGTAAGAGTTTAAAAAAAGGCATCTAAGATGCCTTTTATTGTACTAAACTTGAAAAAATAGTGAAAATGTGGTATAATATACTGCATTCATGAGTTGGGTTAAAGGCTCAATGAAAGGAGATTTGAATTATGGTAAGTATAGCTCCAATTGTTGCAGTAATTGTGATGCAACAACACCAAGAAGAAATGAGGAGAAGACAAGAAGAGGAAAGAAGAAGACGTCAAAGAGAAGAAGAGGAAAGACGAAGAAGAGAAGAAGAGGAACGTCAAATGATTGAACATCGTAAAAACTCTCCGGTTGTTTTCACTCATGAAGGTTGGCAAATAGATAGATGTTTAAAAGCTTTTAGTTTACAAGCTTCTGTTCAAAGACTAGTTTCATTAGTTGATGAAGTAGTACCAATGGTAATTGAAAGAGAAGATAATAAATATAATGATAAATTATTAGATTTAGGTACTGAATATGAATTAGTAAAAACTAGTTTGAATAATGATATAGAAGAGTTGAGAAAATTAGGAATTACTGTAAGTGGTAATCAAATTAAATATATGAGAGTAGCTGAATCTAAAATATCAAAACCAGAAAAAGAAATTGAGGGATTTGGAAAAACTTTTACAGTTGCTAATTCTCAACCAATTGAGTTAGATCCAGATATTATGTCTAAAGAAGGATACTTTGAAGATAGATATAAAAAAATGAATCCTCAAGAATTGGAAAAAGAATATCATAAAATAAGTTCTAAAATGAATAGATTTACTAAAGCTGGAAAAGTATTAGGATTTTTACTTAAAACAGATAAATATTTAGATTTAAAAGAAGAAAATGATGCAATTACAAGTAGACATGATGAATGTATAACAAAGAAAAAAGAAATGGAAAGCTTTGATTCACTTAATAAAGAACAATTATTAGCAATTAAATCTTATTTTGTTACTTTAAGTAAATTAAGAAAAGTAAGTGCTAATATAGAGTATTTATTCCAAGAAAAAGATACGTTAAAAGATAAGGATAATGGATATGCTTTTAATCTATCTCTTGGTGAAGTTATAGAAAATTCTGATAACAGAGATTTAATAAGACAAGTTCATGAGTATATTGAAAAAATATGTTATAATGATGAAGAAACAATGAAAGAAGCTTATGAACTAGTTAAGGGAGAATATCCTATTAAAATACAAAGAAGATGTAATTACGAGCACATGATGAATGTGTTAAAAGAAGATTGCTTGAATAGAGTAAAAAAAGTAGGTCGTGGTTATTAGTAAAATAGACTAGAGAAATCTAGTCTTTTTTTGATATAATGAAAAAGGTGAGTTATGAAAAAAATAATATGGGTATTTGGAGAATCAGCTACAGGTAAGATGACTTTAATAAATAAACTAGATAATCAAGATGAAGAAACATTAGATTTCTTTAATATGAGTAATAAAAAAATATGTACTAGTCGGGTAACTATTAAGGAAAAAGAAAGTGATACATATACTGATGTAGTAGATAATAATATATATGATGATTCTTTAATGGATGAAGATAATTTATATTTCAATAGAGAAAGTGCAAAAAGAAGAAGAAGTTATATTCTTTATGATGTAGAAAGATTTATTAATAGTGATAATGATATTTTATTAATAAAAGGACAAATAAATGATTTAAGAAATAATCGTGGTAATACAGCTAAATATTTTTTAAAGAAATATGGAAATATGAAAGATATCCAAATAGAAGTTATTATTTTACAAGTAACTGATATAGAGGAATTAAGAAGAAGAATAAATACTAAAAAATGGTTTATGAGAATTATTGATCCAGTTGAAAAAGAAAAATTACTTAGAACAATTCCTTTAAAACAAGATAGTCATAAAGAAGAAGTAGTGGAATTATTTAGTGAATATAATATACCAATATATACTTTTGAATCATTAGATAATTCTTATCAATTAACAGATCTTATAAATAATAATACTAAGAAAGATTTATAATAATGAGAAAAATAATAGATGATTCAATAAATAGTTTTTCTATAATAAATGAAGATAGTAAATTACCATTTGTTATTAGTATCCCACATAGTGGATTATATATTACTAAAGAAATGAATGATAATTTAGTTGATGATATAATACTTTCTAATAGTGATTGGTATTTAAATGAATTATATTCTTTTTTAGAAGAATTAGGGTTTACTATCGTAATAAATAATATTAATAGATATACTATTGATGTTAATAGAGAATTAGTTTTAAATAATCGTGATAATTTTTCTAATTTACTTATTTATATGAAAAATACTTTCTCTAAAGATCTTTATAAAACTAATTTATATGATGAAGAAATAAATGATCGAATTACTAAGTATTATCAACCATATCATAATGAATTAGAAAAACAAATTAATAATAAATTAAAATTATTTAATAAAGTATATTTAATTGACTTACATAGTTTTGGAAAAGACTTAAATACTGATATAATTCTTGGTGATAATAATCATAGTACAATGAATATAGAGACATTTAAAATGATAAGAAATTGTTTTATTAAGAATAAATTTACTGTTAGTGATAATAATCCATATAAAGGTGGTTATATAACTAGAAAATATGGATTAAGTAATAGTGAATGTGAATCTATTCAAATAGAGCTATCTTATAGACAATATATTGATAATAGAGAGTTTTATGAAGAAGAATTACCTAATATTAATAAAACTATTATGAACAATTGCCAAAAAAGGCTTAAAAAAGCCTTTATTTCAATAATTAATAATACAAGAGTATAGGACATCTAAGATGTCTTTTTAATTGCTTAAACTTGAAATAAAAGCTATTTTATGATATAATATGCAATTGTTTTTGAAATGGGGTAATGATATATGTCATATAGTTCAAGACGTAGAAGAAGAAATAATAGTTTCTCATCTGTTGCTAGATTGATGAGAAAAAAAGAAGAAGAACGTCGAATGATAGAAGAACGTAAGAATTGTCCAGTTGTTTATTGTGATTTTGACTGGCAAATAGATAGATGTTTAAAAGCAATGAGTATGCAACCATTTGTTCAAGAATTAATTCCAATTATTGAAGAAGCAAGACAAGGAATAATAGAAGTTGAAGAAAGAAAATGTGATGAAAAATTATTTGATCTTGGTAATAGTTATGAAGTAAGTAAAAGTAAAGTATTAACTGATATTGCTAAACTAAAAGAACTAGGTGTATCAGTAAGTGGTAGACAATATGGATTAAATAGTTTATCTTCAAGTAAAATAATAACAAAACCCGAAAGAGTAATTGAATATTTTGGTAATACTTTTACTGTTAATGATTCTCAACCAATTGAATTAGATGATGATATATTATCTAGTAAAAATTACTTTGAAACTAGATATAAAGAAATGGACCCTAAAGAACTTGAAAAAATTCATAAGAAAATTAATAAAAAAGCAAATAGAATTCAAAAATTTGGAAAAGCATTTAACTTCTTGCTTGAAACGGATATGGCTATAGAACTAGAATCAGAAAGAGAAAAAATCAATAACAAATATGATAAATGTGTAATAATGAAAAAAGAAATGGAAAGTTTTAATTCTCTTAATAAAGATCAATTATTAGCTATTAAATCATATTTAATTAGTTTAAAAGAATTAATGAATATAAGTTCTGAAATTAAATCATTATTTTTTGAAAAAGAAATTATTCATTGCGATTATTGTGAATATATTTATAATTTAGCTATTATAGAAGTTATGAATAATTCTAATAATCGTGAATTATTAGTTCAAATTTATTATTATATAAATAATATTCGCTCTAATGATGAGAAAACAATGAAAGAAGCTTATGAATTAGTTAAAGGAGAGTATCCTATATCACTTCCAAAAAAATACTTTTATAATCTACTATTTAATAATTTAAAAGATTACTATAAAGAAAAACCAAAAACTTTAAAACTTGGTTAAAAATGACTAGATTTATCTAGTCTTTTTTTATTAAATATGATTATTACTAAATTGACATCAACTAAGTGATATGATATTATTATTTTGGTGATAATATGAAGAAAGATAAAGAAGATTTAGTTAAGTTTGTAGAAGGAACTATTCTACCTAAAGTATCAACTATTGAAGGATTTGTTTCTGCTATTGATACATATTCTGCATATTTAGATTTAAAAGGTACAATAGATGAAGATGCAGCTAGATATCTTATAAATTTAAAAAAGAATGCAGATATGATAATGTTATTAAAATCAAGAGCTTATAATGTAGATACAACAATGTTTTATCCAAATAAAACTGGGAAAGTTAAAAAAGATGACTTGATATTATTCGTAGAAAGCACTGCTTTAGGTAAATCATCAACAGAAAAGGAACTTACTTCTGCACTTGATATTATTTCAGCTTATTTACAATTAAAAGGACCACTTGAAAGAGGTATTGAAAAATACTTTGATGAGTTAAAAGAAAATTCTGATATAATAATGATATTAAAATCAAGAGGTATCAATGTATCTACTACAATGTTCTATCCAAACGAGTTAGAACTTGAAAAGGAAGAAGAAAAGACAGTTAGTGATTATGTAGATCCTTGTACTGGACCAACAATACATTATGGAAATCCATGCTAATGAATATTGAAGAGAACACAACAGAAATTGAAGTTTTTAATAAGAAAATTCGTTTAAAGAATTATTTATGTACAAATGGAAAGGATAATCCAAAGAAGAAAACACTGAATCTTAAATTAACAATTAAAGTAACAGATTCTTGTGATTGTTCCTGTCCTTTTTGTTCTAATAGAAACATGCGTGATTTTGGAAACCTTGATTTCAATAAATTAGAAGAAGTTATAAAAGAATTAAATAAAACTGGAATGTTAACAAGAATAAGTATTACTGGTGGAGAACCAATGAAATACCCAGAATTAGTTAATAAACTAATTAATTTAATTTTATCTATTAATGATAAAATGAGTATTGGTATTACCACAAATGGACTAAATCTTAGAAAGTTCTTAGAATTTGATAATGTAGAAAAAATAGAGGGTATACATATATCAAGACATCACTATGATAGTAAGATTAATAAATCAATATTTAAAAGTGATAGTATTGCAACAGATGATGATATAAAATATTTACAATCTCATTTAAAAGATAAATATATTGTTAATATCAATACTGTGTTAATTAAGGGTTATATTGATAGTATCAAAGAAATTAAAAAAATGTGTGATTATGTAGATGATTTAGGTGTTAAAAGAATAGGTTTAGTTTCTTTATTAAAACTTAATGATTATGCAAAAGAACACTATATTGATTATCGAGAAATATTTAAAGAAAAAGATGATGATTTCTTTGTAGGACATCAATATAATAATTATAATTTATGTAGTTGTAGTGATGGATTATATTCAAGTAAAAACAAAAATTATATTGAATATTATGCACGTATGGTAAGTGAAGAGACATGTCCTTATATTGCTTCATTAGTATATACTACAGATAACAAACTTAAAACTGGTTTTGAAGGCGAAGTAATATATTAGTAAAAATGTGAATTGACTAGATAAATCTAGTCTTTTTTATGTTATAATAATTTGGTGTAAGTCGTATCAAAAGAAGGCGAGATATATGAAAACAAACAAGGTTATAATTGATGATAAGATATCAATTCTTGATATAGTTAATGTTGCAAGATTTAATTATCAAGTTGAATTATCTAATAATGCTATTAATAGAATTAAAAAGTCTAGAGAATGTATTGATAATTTAAATGATATGAATAAACTATGTTATGGTATTAATACAGGATTAGGAGACTTATGTGATACATTAATAGATAGTAAAAAACAAAAAGAATATCAAAAGAATATTTTATTATCTCATGCTTGTGGTAGTGGAGAAGCTTATTCTAATGAAATAGTAAGAGCAGCTATGTTAATTTTAATAAATAGTATTGCTAAAGGATATTCTGGTACAAGTTTAGAAGTAGTATTATTCTATATTGAAATGTTAAATAAATATATTACACCAGTAGTTCCACAAAAAGGATCATTAGGAGCTAGTGGAGACTTAGTACCTCTTGCACATATGGCATTACCTTTGATTGGCTATGGTAAAGTAAATTATCAAGATAAAATATATGATAGTAAAAAAATATTAAATAAACTAAATATAAAAATAATTGATCTTAAATCTAAAGATGCATTATCTATTATAAATGGAACTCATTTTATGACTGCTGTAGGGGTATTATTAATAAATGATTCTTATAATTTAATTAAGATTGCTGATTGTAGTGGAGCACTATCAACTGAAGCATTAAATGGTATGATTGATAATTTTAATCCTAAGGTACATGAATTAAGAAATCATTATGGACAAAAAGTTACAGCTAAAATAATAAATAATTTATTAAAGAAAAGTGAATATATTAAAAAACATTCTGATTTAAAAGCACAAGATGCATATTCTATTAGATGTATTCCACAAGTTCATGGTGCAAGTAAAGATGCATTTAATTATGCTAAAGGAGTTGTTAATACAGAGATTAATTCAGTAACTGATAATCCATTAGTATTTAGTTCAAATGAAATTATCTCAGGAGGTAATTTTCATGGACAACCTCTTGCCATATCTTTTGATTTTTTATCTATTGCATTATCAGAATTATGTAATATAGCAGAAAGAAGAATTGAAAGAATGGTTAATCACGATTTAAGTAAATTAAATCCATTTTTAATAAAGAATAGTGGACTTAATACAGGATTTATGATTTTACAATATTCAGCAGCATCTTTAGTTTCTGAAAACAAAGTATTATCTCATCCAGCTAGTGTTGATAGTATACCATCATCAGCTAATCAAGAAGATCATGTTAGTATGGGAAGTATTGCAGTTAGAAAATGTATGGAAATAAAGAATAATTTAAGCAGAGTTTTAAGTATTGAATTGATGTGTGCATGTCAAGCAATTGATTTACAAGATAAAAGAAAATTAGGAAATGGTACTAAAACTATTTATGATATGATAAGAAAAAACTCTAAATTTGTAGAGAATGATCGATTATTCTATGATGATATAAATATAATAGAAGAGTTAATTAATAATAAAGATTTCCTATCAAATATTGAAAATAAAATTGGAAAGATAGATTTCTAATCTAGAGGTGATGAAATGGTTATAACAAATACAAGTTTAGAAGTACTACGTGAATGTAGTTATATAAGAAATGATGATCTTGGAGCAATGGTATCTAATAATCTATATTTATCAGTAATAGCAACTAATGCGTGTCAAAGAAATTGTCCTTATTGTATTAATTCATTAACTGATAGATCACTTAGTCTTCCATTTGAAAAAGGAACAAAAAATATTCTAAAAGCAACTAAGAAATTTGGTATAAAAGAAGCAGTTATTTTAGGTGGTGAACCAACTTTATATCCAAGATTAATTGATCTTATTAACTTCTTGAAAAACGATTGTAAATTACGTCGTGTTGGTTTTACAACTAATGGTATTAGATTAGTTGATGATAGATATTTAATTAGTTTAATAGAATCAGATGTTGATTTTATTAATGTATCTTATCATCAAGATGATGAGTTTATATCTTATAAAGAATTAAAACATATTAGAAAAGTATTTAATGAACATAAAAGAGATAATCAAAAGATGAGAATAAATACTAATGTATGGAAAGGTAATCATGATAAGTTTGCTGATTTACTTTCTTGGCTTGATCACATATCAGTTTGTTGTGATGAAATAAGATTAAGTAATATTATTCATAAAGATAGTTTTTCTGTTAATCCAGATAAAGTAGATGAAGCTGATAAAATGTATATGAGTGATACAACATATGAAAAGCTGTTTAGTAAACTTATTGATTATTATAAAAAAGATTATACTATTATATATAATCCAGAAGCTCTTGGTTTTGTAAATTATTATTTAATACCTAAACCAGTTCCAATTATTGTTAATTGGAATATTGATAGTAAAGTATCTGAACAAATATGTGAAAATGATATAGCTAATAAAAAAATACATACGGTTAAATGTATTGTAACTGGTGATATAAGCTTATCTTGGAACACAGGAAATGTAGTAGATTTAGACTAGTGAAATCTAGTCTTTTTTTTATAATGATTTTGAGAGTGAGTATCCTAATTCGTGTTGAAAGAATTATAACTTGTAAATAATACTAGATTATTTTATTTTTTTTTGATATTATTTATAATAGAGGAGAAGAATATGGATGAATTAATTGATGTTTTGGATAAATATACTGGAAGAAGAACAGGACGTACTATTATGAAATCAGTTGCCCACAAAAATGGAACTTGGCATGGAGCAATTCATATTTTAATAGTAAATCCAGAACGTGATAAAACATTATTACAAAAAAGATGTGCTACAAAAGCTTTATACCCTAACACATGGGATATAGCAGTAGGTGGACATATTAGTGCTGGTGAAGATGCACTTACATCAGCTAAAAGAGAATTAGAAGAAGAGTTAGGCTTAGATTCTTCACAATTTGATATTGAATTTATGGAAAGAACACCAGAAGAATTAAATAATAATGGTGTTATGAGTAATGAATGGGTATCAATATTCGTTGTTTATGCTAATGTTGATATAAAAGATATAACTTTACAAGAAGAGGAAGTTAGTGAAGCTAAATGGTGTACATTAGATGAACTAAATTCATTTATTGAAAACGGTACAATTATTCCTCATGTAAGAGAATATGAGATATTGAATGAAATATTAGGAAAAACAAAAAGAATGTAATCATATTGATGATTATATATATTGTAAAATTATAATAGAGGTATGAGTATGGAAGATTATGTTAATAGAATAGAAGATGAATATAATAGACACAAAAATTTTGAACATTATAATATCGAGAAGAGAGAACATATGGCAAGTAATCCAGTATTGGTAAAAGAACGAAACTATACTGCTTTCCCAAGACCTGAGATATTTGAAAAATTTGGTTATCGAGTTGAAAATATTGATGATTGGGATAATTTACAAGTTTATGATGCATATACAGGAGAAAGACTTGTTTTATCTAATGTAGATTATAGTCTATTAGAGTTTATGTCAAGAGATGGTAGATTTTTTAAACTACGAAGAGATGGTCTAGTATTGTTTTATTTAGATAAATTTACTTATTTACAAGCTACTGATAAAGTATATCGTGATGGTGAACATCAAGTAGAGTACAAAGCTGTTGTTCTAGATTCAAATATGTTTAGTCATGCACATGAATTGGTATTTGAACAAAAATATAATGAAAATAATTACAATCCAAGAAATTTAGGAACAATGAAGTTAAGTTTTGGATCAAAGAAAGAAAATGAAATATATTTTGAAAGAAGTGCAAAGTACACTTCAATAGTTGATGGCCCAGGTGGAGTATTTGGAGAAAAAGGACAATATGAACTTAGCAATGAAGAAAGTACTAAAGAAAACTATTTAAAAATAATCAACTACTTAATGCAAAAAATTAAACTTGATACTTCTGAAAGTCTATTTAGATATAGTGTACATAATGCTGTTGATTGTATGAAATATTGCATTGATAAATATGTAGGTGATTTTGCTAATATTTATAGTATAGATAAAGCTATTGCATCTTATATGGCACTAAAAGAAAGTAAAAAACAAGAGTATCAACGAAGATTAGATGAAGAGTTAAGTGAGATTGATGATAAAATCAATGAATTATTAGATGCTAATGAAAGAAGACATGGTAGATAAACTAAAGAAATCTAGTTTCATTTTTAAAACTAATAAAAAAGAACTGAATTATCAGTTCTTTTGTTTTTTATTTTAAAAGTAATTTTAATTTTTTTGGATCTTCATCAAATTTTTCGTATCTCAAGTTCATTTTATAGGCTTTAATTTTTTCTAATACTTCTCTTTTTGTTAGACCACATAATCTAAATTGTCTAGGCACATCAATGACATATACATTTTCAAGTCTTACTACTTTTCTACCAGTTTTATCAATATATACCCAGTTATCATCTTGATCTTGTACATGAGCTATACCATTTTCATTAAAGTCTTCAACATTCTTGTAAATGAAGTCTGACATAAAGTTTCTATTACGATCTACGAATGTCCAGTTATAATTATAATCCTGTACTGCTCCCATACCATTAGCATAATCTCTAGCTGTTTTATATTTTAAAGGTAGAATATGATAATGGTTAATAATTTCACCATCTTCTGTTTTTTCTTGATCAACATAAGCATAGCCGTATGGACCGAATCCATCAGTTGATGCTACTCCATCGTGGAAAGTCATACCAGATATATAATCTCTTGGTATTACAACTTCACCATTTTTATCGATACATCCAACCCATTCATAGAAATCTTTTCCATCAATACCAACTACTGCGATACCTAAGTCATTATAAACATCAAGAACCATATAATTTGGATGCTCTTTTAAATATTTTTCGATACCAGCTGTCATATCAATATATGGTTTATCGTTTTCTTCTTTTGGAATTTCATTAACTTTTTCGCCGCTATGATTGATGTAAAATAACTCTCCATCTTTTTCTGCTATTGCATAACCGTTTTTAAAATCTGATACACTATCGAATTGACATTTAATTACAGTATTACCATCTTTATTAATGAATCCCCAGTATAAGGTGTTACAAACTGCCGCTAATCCATCATGGAAATCACGCATCTCTTTATAAGCTGCAGACCATTGTGATGATTTTTCTATGTCTTTTAGAGTGTACAATACGTTGTACCCAGAATCATCTACTATAATTAAATAGTCTTTACCAACGTACTTGATTCTTGCTTCACGATAAAGGTATTTTCTTTTTCCTTCCTCAAGTTCAACAACAAAAAGCTTTTCCTTCCTAACTGTTATTTTATCTTGATCCATAATTTATTCCCCCTCTACATGAATCGCCTATATTATAACACAGGAAGTCTTGAATGTCAATTCGAATGTAAACATAAATGTCTAAAAATGACTATCTAAAATCACTGTTTGGACTTTAAAAGTTTTATGTTATAATTTATAAAGAGGTGGAAAATGATAGATTTACATAAAGGTAGATTAGCCTTTAAAGAATATATAAATAATTTTGATAATCAAACTGATCCTGGTTTTAATTTAAAAGTAGTTCATACATATCATGTAGTTGAAAATGCGTTAGAGATAGCTAAGAATCTTGGACTAAGTGAAGATGATATTAATTTAGCTGGTTTAATAGCTTATATGCATGATTTAGGTAGATTTGATGAATTAAAGAATTTAAAAAGATTTGATAGTGTTGGTAATGATCATGCAATGTTTGCATCAAGAATACTTTTTGAAGATGGTTTAATAACTAAATTTATTGATACTGATGAATATAATAATATAATTAAAAAAGCAGTAGAAAATCATAATAAAAAAAGTATTGAAGAAGGATTATCAGAAAGAGAATTATTACATGCTAAAATAATTAGAGATGCAGATAAACTAGATAACTTTAGAGTAAAAAAAGATGAAAAGATAACTGATATATTTCCAGGAATTGTAACTTGTGGTGAAGATTTAGAAAATAGTTTAATATCTGATAAAGTATATGAATCAATAATGAATGAAGAATGTATTGATATAAAGGATAGAGTTTATCCACTAGATTATTGGATTTGTATTTTAGGATTCTTGTTTGATATTAATTTCCGTGAAACTTTATTAATTGTAAAAGAAAATGATTATGTTAATGTCTTAGTAGATAGATTTAACTATACAGTTAGTAAAGATAAAATGAATAAAATTAGAGAAAAGATGAATAGTTTTGTAGAAAGAAGACTAAATACCATAAAGTAATAATATATATACTACTATATAAAAATAGTAGTATTTTTTTAAAAAAACTATTGTCAAAGAAAAGAAATAACTATATAATTAAATAAATTAAAATAGGAGGATAATGTGGGAAAAGTATTACCAGATATTTCAAGAACTTTTAGCGAATTTTTGTTATTACCAAATTTGACCACCAAAGATTGTATCCCAGAAAATGTAGTTTTAAAAACACCACTTGTAAAATTTAAAAAGAAAGAAGAGCCTAGTATTAGTTTAAATGTTCCATTTGCATCTGCAATTATGCAATCAGTTTCAGGAGATAAAATGGGTATTGCACTAGCTCGTGAAGGGGGAATTGCTTTTATATACGGTTCACAAACTATTGAAGATCAAGCAAAAATGGTATCAGTAGTTAAAAAGAATAAAGCAGGTTTTGTAATTAGTGATTCTAATGTTAAAGAAGATACAACATTAAAAGAAGTATTAGAGTTAACTGAAAGAACAGGCCATTCAACAGTTATGATAACTGAAGATGGTACAGAAAATGGAAAATTAATAGGACTTGTTACAGATAAAGATTATCGTATATCTCGTGATAATGTTGATGATCCTATTGGTAAATTTATGACTAAAACCAAAGATTTAGTTTTAGGAAAAGAAGGAATTACTTTAAAAGAAGCAAATGATTTAATATGGGAACATAAAATAAGTTGTTTACCAATTGTAGATAAAAAAGGTAATTTAAAATATTTAGTATTCAGAAAAGATTATGATGATCATAAAAATAATGCTAACTCACTACTTGATGAAGAAAAACGTTATATTGTAGGAGCAGGTATTAATACAAGAGATTATAAAGAAAGAATACCAGCTCTTCTTAAAGCAGGTGTTGATGTGCTTTGTATTGATTCATCTGATGGATATTCTGTTTGGCAAAAAGAAACAATTGATTTTGTTAGAAAGAAATATGGAGATAGTGTTAAAATCGGAGCAGGAAATGTAGTTGATAAAGAAGGATTCCGTTACTTAGCAGAAGCTGGTGCTGACTTTATTAAAGTAGGTGTTGGTGGAGGAAGTATTTGTATCACTAGAGAAACAAAAGGTATTGGTCGTGGACAAGCAAGTGCACTTATGGAAGTATGTGAAGAAAGAGATAAATACTTTAAAGAAACTGGTGTTTATATTCCCGTATGTTCAGATGGTGGAATAGTACACGATTATCATATTACTTTAGCACTAGGTATGGGTGCAGACTTCGTTATGATGGGAAGATACTTTGCAAGGTTTGATGAAAGCCCAACAAAGGTTGTTAAAAAGAATGGATCATTCTATAAAGAATATTGGGGTGAAGGAAGTAATAGAGCTCGTAATTGGCAGAGATATGATTTAGGTGGAAATAAAACAAAATTAACTTTTGAAGAAGGAGTAGATTCTTATATACCATATGCAGGTAGTTTAAAAGAAAACTTAATGGTTACAATTGATAAGATTAAATCAACAATGTGTAATTGTGGTTCAATAAGTATTCCAGAATTTCATAAAAAAGCTAGATTTACCCTTGTATCTAATATTAGTATTAGAGAAGGTTCTGCTCATGATGTACTTACAAAGGAAGTTGAATAATGGAAACTATTCTAATTCTTGATTTTGGTGGACAATATAATCAATTAATAGCAAGACGTGTACGTGAGTTGAATGTTTATTCAATAATTAAACCATATAGTATAACAATTGATGAAATAAAAGAAATAAATCCTAAAGGAATAATATTTACTGGTGGTCCAAGTAGTATTTATGAAAAGAATTCACCAAAATGTGATAAAGAAATATTTAATTTAAATATTCCAATTTTAGGTATTTGTTATGGTATGCAATTTATGTCACATACTCTAGGTGGTAAAGTAGAAAAAGCTACTACTCGAGAGTATGGAGAAATGAAAGTAAATATTAATAATCAAAATACTTTGTTTTCTAAATTAAATAAAACTAATATTTGTTTAATGAGTCATACTGATTATGTATCAAAATTACCAAAAGGTTTTATTAAAATAGCTAGTACTAAAACATGTAAAATAGCAGCTGTGGCAAATGAAGAAAAAGGTTTTTATGGAGTTCAATTTCATCCGGAAGTTAATCAAACAGAAAATGGTTTAGTAATTATTGATAATTTTCTAAAGAAAGTTTGTAAATGTAAAAAGACTTGGAAAATGAATACATTTACTAAACAAAAGATTGAAGAATTAAAAAATAAAATAGGTAATAAAAAAGTATTATGTGCATTATCAGGTGGAGTAGATTCTTCAGTTGCAGCTTCATTATTATCAAAAGCAGTTGGTAAAAACTTAACATGTATTTTTGTAGATCATGGCTTACTTCGTAAAAATGAAGGTGATGAAGTAGAAAAAGTTTTTGGTAATCGTGATGATGTTAACTTTATTAGAGTAAATGCTAAAGATAGATTTTTAAAGAAATTATCTGGTGTTATTGAACCAGAAAAGAAAAGAAAGATAATTGGCGAAGAGTTTATTCGTGTTTTTGAAGAAGAAGCTAAAAAAATAGGTAAAGTTGATTATCTTGTTCAAGGTACAATATATCCAGATGTAATAGAATCTGGTTTAGGTCCAGGGGCAGTAATTAAATCACATCATAATGTTGGAGGACTTCCTGATTATGTGGATTTTAAAGAAATAGTTGAACCACTTCGTGAATTATTTAAAGATGAAGTAAGACGTGTAGGACTAGAACTTGGTTTATCTAAAGATTTAGTTTATCGTCAACCATTTCCAGGACCAGGACTAGCTATTAGAATAATTGGAGATATTACTGAGGATAAATTAAAAATATTACAAGATGCAGATTATATCTTAAGAGAAGAAATTAAAAAACATAAATTAGATATGGATATTAGTCAGTATTTTGCAGTACTTACTAATATACGTTCAGTTGGTGTTATGGGTGATACAAGAACATATGATTATATGTTAGCTATTAGAGCAGTTAAAACACTTGATTTTATGACCGCTAATTTCTATCATATACCATATGAAGTATTAGAAATAATATCTAAAAGAATTGTTAATGAAGTATCTCATATAAACAGAGTAGTTTATGATATTACATCAAAACCACCATCAACAATAGAATGGGAATAGACTAGGAAACTAGTCTATTTTTTAGATTATGATGAATGTATTTTATGAGGAAGTTTTAAGAAAAAGACAAGAAGAGAATAAACTTGAAAAAATAAGCATGTTTTTGTTATAATAACAACCAAGGAGGTTTTATGTTTTACAAAGATCCATATACTAGTACAGGTGTTATAATTAATACAATAGCTATGTCTAACTTATTTGCTGCAGCTAATAATCCTAAGATCCTAGAAAAATTAGATGCAAAAACTAAGGAAAATTTATTTACAATATTAGCTAGTTATACTGACATATGTGTTAATAATATTGTTGCATCAACTGAGACAGATGTAAAAGCTATTAAATCAAAAGCAAATGATAAATACGGTGGAATAAAATATAGGTAATAATGTGAAAAATAAAGAATTAATGAATTTATTACCAATTAAAACAAAAAGACTTATTGTAAGAAAGACAACTATTGATGATGTTGACTTACTTTTAAAAATGGATAAACAAGAAGTAACTCAAAGGTTTTTAGGTGGAATAAAAAATAAAAGTAGGGAAGAAAGAATTGAATTCTTAAAAAGGAAAGATAGGTCTTTAACAGTTAGTTTATTAGATGGTACTAAAATAGGTATTACAGGACTAAGTATTGATGAGTCTACTAATACAGCTAGTATTGGTTATATCTTTGATTATGATTATTGTAATAATGGTTATTGTACTGAAATATGTAAAAGATTAATAGATATAGCTTTTAATATATTAGATTTAGATAGTATTCATGCTGATACAGTTGATGGTAATATAAGTTCTATTAGAGTTCTTGAAAAATTAGGTTTTACTTATCAAAATTATTTTATTAAAAACAAAACTAAATTTTTAAATTACATAATAAAAAATAACAGATAATTCTGTTATTTTTATTTTCTAAAGACCACGTCTTATTTTATTATCATTATCTGATAAACTTTTTCGAATTTCTTCTCTTTTTGCTAATAATTCATTTAGTTTAGTTCTTACTTCAGCTATTTCGTTATCAATTTCTGCTAAGCCTTTAACTAATTCAATATTTTCATTTAGATATTCTTGAATTTGTTGATATTTTCCAAGAGTATCTTTTCTTTCTTCAGATGTAGATTTATCATCGTCATCATCAATAAATTCTGGTTCTATTGTTTCAATAGTTTTTTTACTATTTTCTTTAGCTTCTTCACGTGCTTTAGTTAATTCAAGAGCTGGTAATGCAATAGATGAAACTAATTCAGTTACTGCTTTAATAGCTTTTTCCATTTTAGTATTAAAGAATAAACGATCGGTATAATAATGTTCATATACTGGTTGATAATCATTATCAGAATTACCTGGGAATATACTTCCTGATCCTCTTGTTGAATCATAAATAGCTTCTCTAACTAATTCCTCAGCTTTTTTAAATGCTGTTGGTAAAGTTGATTTATAATCGGGTTTTATTCCAAATTGGAAGAATATATCTCTTATTAATGATGCTGGATCTAGTAAAGAATTATTTATTCTTTCGATATTAGAACATGTTATTGTTAAGGTATTTTCAACATACTTAGCTATATTTTCTTTAGTTATATGTTCTTCTAAATCTTCTAATCTACCATATATTTCTGGATTATACCATTCACCAGCTGATACCAGTGGAAATGAGGCACCTCCATCAGCTAATTCTCTTAAAGCAACATTTTTCATTCTAGAAATACTATTTTGAATAGCATAGTTTAGTTGATCAAATCCATTATCACTTATTATACCTTCAATATTTGATGTTCTTTTATAAATATATGATTGATACTCACGTATTACATTTCTAACTTTATCTAATCTAGTTTCATCAAATACATTATAGAAATAAACTTCTTGATCAAAACGAGCAATTAAATCTTCTGGACTAATTTTTGTATAATCAATAATTTGTTTATCTCTAAATATCGCATTTACTATTTTTATTATTTCAAAATATTTAAGTTTGTTATTCACAGTTACCTCCGTACTATAAGTTAATTATACAATAAAGATTTTTTAGTGTAAATAAATTTAAAAAAGTTTAATTGTTAAAAATGAAAAAAAATGCTATAATTAAATTAATAGTAGGAGGATCTTACTAAGAAAGGAGTTTTGACTTTAATGGAAGAAAAAAAAGAAGTCAAGAAAAGGAATGTAGCCATTGAATTTTGGCGTTTCTTTACAGCAATTGCAATTGTTGGATTCCATATTGGATGGATTATTGCAAGAAGTTGTAATGGAAGTAATGGCTATTTTATGACGCCAACCAATACTTGGTTCTTTGGTTCTAGTGAAGTATTGTTACTATTTACTATCACTGCAGGTTATTTCATGGTTTCACACTTCAAAAAAGCGGCTAAAGATCCAAAATATAATGAAAGGAGCGCATTAAGTAGAGCTGGAGAATATACATGGACAAGAATTAAAGGATTATTACCAGTATTAATTCTTGGTTATGTATTAGGTGTAATTATCTGTACATGTTTCTTCTATCCTGATTACAGTGTTAAAGATGTATTCTCAATGTTATTTAATAGTATTTGGGAATTTTTAGGATTCCATGCAGCTGGATTACGTAGTTTAGGTGGAGAATTCTTTAACTTAAATGGACCACTATGGTTTATTTCTGCAATGCTAATTGTTGGATACTTTATTTATTGGGGATTATGTAAGAACGAAGATGTTACTGCTGGATTTGTTGCACCATTTGTTACTATATTCTTAGCTGGATGGTGGAGTTTCACAGATACTAGAGCTGCTCAAACAGCTTGGTCAACATTTGGAGCTCAATTAGCATCAACTAATGGTATGGGTGGTAGTGCAACTGGAGCAACTGCAACTATTGGTTTCAATAATGGACTAATATTTGTAATGTTGGGTATGTTTATCGGTGTTATACTTTACTATGTTATTGAAAAAATTAAAGAACATAAGTTTAAAACAACAGTATGGATTACAATACTTAACATTATTGTTACAGCATTACTTGGATGGTATATTATTTATCAACCAACTTGGTTCGAATTAGAAAGATGGCCAGTAGCATTCTTATGTATTATGGTAGTTGGTCTATCATTACTTAACAAGGATAAATTAACAGCAGTTCTAAATAATGATAAAACTAATGGTGTATTAAGCTATTTAGGTGGATTATCATTATATGTATATATGCTTCATTATCCACTTGCAATTTTAGTTATCGGTATATTAGGAAAGAATACTGCTGAAACACCATATACATTCTGGCAAGTATATATTCCTTGTGTAATTGCTTCTATTTTATTATCTATGGTTGTTAAAAAGATAATGGAAAAGACAATTCTAAAGAAAAAATAAAAATAAAAGAAATGTTTTAAACATTTCTTTTTTTATGATATATTAAATATAGGTGATAATATGAAAATAATTAATAAGAAAGATGTAGCTAATTATATTAAAGATGGTGATATGGTAGCTATTTCTGGTTCTGGTGGATCAGGTAGTCCAGAAGCTTTACTTAATAGTGTAATGACATCATTTCTTAAAACAGGTCATCCAAAAAACATTGGGGTAACTTGTGGAATATCTCCAGGTAATTTAACAAATGATGATGTTGGAATGAATATGCTTGCTAAAGAAGGTTTAGTTGGTAAAGCTATTTGTGCTCATTTGGGTATGGGTAGAGTTTTTGGTAATGCTATTGGATCTAATCAATTTCCTGCTTTTGCTGTACCACTTGGAGTAATTAATCACTTATACCGTGCAATTGCTGGTCATGAAGTAGGAATAGTAACCCATATTGGACTTGGTACTTTTGCTGATCCAAGAGTTGAAGGATGTTGTGCTAATGATAAAGCTAGAAAACTAAAACCAATTGTTGAAGTAGTTAATATTGGTGGTAAAGAAAATTTATTTTATCATTCATTTCCAATTAACGTAGCTTTAATTAAAGCAAGTTATGCCGATGAACAAGGTAATATTTCCTTAGAAGAAGAAGGAGTTATTGGTGAACAATATAATATGGCTATAGCAGCTCATAATAGTGGGGGTATAGTTATAGTAGAAGTTAAAGATATTAAACCAAAAAACTCTTTTAAAGCAAGAAATGTATTAATTCATTCAACATATGTTGATTATGTTGTAGTAAATAAACCAGATACTAAATTAGGTGAATATAATATACCATTCTACAGACCAGAAATAACTGGTGATAAGAGAATAAAACTAGAAGATATTAAAATTCGTCCACTTGATGAAAGAAAAGTATGTGGAAGACGTAGTGCAATGGAATTACACAAGAATTATGTTATTAATTTAGGTGTTGGTATGCCAGATAGTGTTGCTAATGTAGCAGCTGAAGAAGGTATATCAGATAGTTTGTATTTATCAGTTGAATCTGGTCCAACTGGTGGAGTTCCAATTGGTGGTGTAGTATTTGGTGCATCAGTTAACCCTGATTCGGTTATTGATACAGCTTCACAATTTGATGCATATAATGGTGGTTCTCTTAATATGGCAGTTTTAGGTTTAGCTGAAGTAGATCAATATGGTAATGTTAATGTATCAAAATTTGGAACTAGAGTAACTGGACCAGGTGGATTTATTAATATAACTCAATCTACTCCTAAAATAGTATTTATGGGAACATTTATGGCAGGAGATTTAGAAGAAAAAATAATTGATGGTAAATTAGTAATAAAACAAGAAGGTAAGAAAAAGAAGTTTGTTAATAATGTTCAACAAATTACTTTCTCTAGTAGTGAAGCTATTAAAAATAAACAAGAAGTTTTATATGTAACAGAAAGATGTGTTTTTAGATTAATTAAAGATGGTGTTGAATTAATAGAAATAGCTCCTGGAATAGATTTAGAAAAAGATATTCTAGCTAATATGGAATTTAAACCAATTATCTCTAAAAATTTAAAACTAATGGATGAAAGAATTTTTAAAGATAAACCAATGAATTTAAAAAAAGATTTCTAAAATTAGAGAAGCAATAAAGTTGCTTTTCTTTTGTTTTTATGATATAATATCAAAAGTTTTTAGGGGGTTGTTATGTATATTGAAGATTTGATTATAGAAATAACTAGAATGTGTACTTTAGAGTGTGAACATTGTTTAAGAGGAGAAAGATGTAATGTGTTTATGTCATCTTCTACAATTAATAATATTTTTAAAGATATAAAAAATGTTGATCGTTTAGTAATTACTGGTGGTGAACCACTTTTGGCTATTAATCAATTAGAAGAAATAATAAATATGATAAAAGCTAAAAACATTAATATACAAAAGACTTTATTAATAACAAATTGTACAGTTTTCAATTCAAAAGTTTTGAATGCATTAAAAGAATTAGCTAGTCTTACTAAATTAGATTTAGAATTATCTTATGATATGTTTCATTACATACAATTAAAGGAATTAAATTTACTTGAAGAAAGACAGAAGAATGCAGAAGTATTTAAAGAATTATTTAATGCACATGATTATCGTAATTTTGAAGATAATCGTGATGAATACTCATATATTGAACCAGTTGGAAGAGGAAAAACTTTAACTGATGAAAGACTAAATGAAATTAACAGTATGTCTAAAGCAAAATATAAAAAGTATTATAGTCGTAACAAATATATGGACTTAGCAAGGTATTTAGAAAATATCAATACTATTACTGGTAAAACTGAAATAGATGTATATGGTAATATTACTGATCATTCATTATCATTCGAAGAAGAAGATGATACAGCAAAAAATTATCAAGCTAATGTTAATGAATTAGGATTAAAAGGAGCAGTAATAAAACGAACAAAATATCTTGATGATATATATCCAGATGGAGTATATGAAGAAGATGTTAGCCATTATATAAAATGGTTGTATATAAGATAGATTAGATTTTTCTAATCTATTTATGTTATAATTTAATAGGAGGGTAAGATGTTTAATAAAATGTTTAAGAAAAAAGAAAAAAAAGAAGAAAATAAATTAGAACCTACATTTACACCAGAAGAAAAAGAAGAACCAGTATATAATGTTTCTATAGAAGAAGATAATAACTTAGTTAGAATAGTTATTTCTGATAGTTTACCAAGTAATGTCTTCTTTGATAAATTAAACAAAATATCACCAGAAAATAGAAAACTAATTTTAAAATTACCTTTCGGTTTATTATTAACTCAAAATATGACAATACAAAAAGGTATATATATTGGATATAATATTAATGATAAAACTTTTGTTGTTGTAAGTAATGAAAAAGAACTAATTATTAATGAAAAAATAGTAGATGGTGAAGAAGTAGAAGAAAAAGATTGGTCTTTTGATAAAAATGATAATAGTTTTGTATTTCATAAATTAATTCATGATAAAGAATCAGGTACTTCAGAACATAAGATTTATGCAGGTTATCAAGATAGTAGTAGTGAATTAGAAGAATTTGCTTTAACTAAAGAAGAAGCTAAAAAAGGAATTAGAGAATTATTTAATGATTTAACGCAAGCAAATATTATTAATGAAGAATTATCTAAATTAGTTAATATTGAAGAAATGAATAATGTAATCGTTGAATGGTTTAAAGAAGAAAATAGTAAAACAAGATAGAATATGGATGTGATAAGATGGAAGAATTACCAAGATATACCACAAGAAGTGATGGTAGAGTAATTGATAAAGGAAAATATCTATTTACCGATAAAATGACTGGGAAACAACATAGAGTTCACTATATAGGAGCTCATCATGCAGTTCGTGGTTTTTATATTGGTGGTGTTGTATCATCATATCAAGGTAGATTTGAAAATGATGATGTAGTTATTCTACAAAGTGGTTTAGATGATATTCGTAAGACAAGATTAGGTAATGTTAAAGAAGCTTATGAAATATTAAAAGAAATATTATTAGAAAGAAGACCACAAACTTTCTTTGAAAAATGTGAATGTGTAATGGAAACAGTTAATAGATATTTTGGTGATTTTTCAAATGTTAAAAATAGATTATCTTTTTATCCTACTTTTGATGAAGAAAAAGGTGATGGAGAAGTAGCTAATCTAGCTCATCAAAATGCAGGAATATGTGTAGAAAGATCAATGTTATCACAAAACTTATTAAAAGAATTAGGAATTGATTCTACATACAAAGAAGCAGGATTTATTAATAATGATGGTAAGAATGATGCACATGCATTTAATTTAGTTGTTAATGATGGTAAATATTATATTTACGATAGTACACAACCAACACTTAGAAATGGAGTAATAAGTCCAATAGTAGCAGAAATACCAAAAGAAGTTTATGATGAAATTATAGAACCTCGTAATAACAATGGTATTAGTGTTAGAGTAAGTCACTATAATCCGATGACCGATAAAGATTATGATGTAATTTATGATGCACATTGGGATAGATTATATGACGCAAGAGGTTCATTAGATAAAAATAAAACAATTTAAACTAGAGAAATCTAGTTTTTTTGTGATATGATTAAGTAGGTGAAGATATGAAGGATTATTTTTTAGAATTAAAAAACTTAAAGAAATATTATGGTAATAATCGAGGTATAGAAAATGTATCACTTAAATTAAATAAAGGTGATATATATGGTTTTGTAGGCCCTAATGGAGCAGGGAAATCAACTACTATTAGAACGATTATGGGATTAATAAATAAAACTAGTGGAAAGATTCTTTTTGATGGAAAAGAAATTGATACTGATGATGAGTCTACTAAACAAAGAATAGGTTATCTTCCTAGTGAAATAACTTTATATGATGATATGACAGTTAAAGAAATATTTAATTATCATGATTCTTTCTATAACAAAGATACTTTAAAAAGAAAGAATGAATTAGTTAAATTATTAAAAATAGATGAAAAAAAGAAAATAGAAGATTTATCTTTAGGTAATTTAAAAAAAGTAGGTATTGTATTATCACTTATGCATGAACCAGAATTATTAATACTAGATGAACCAACAAGTGGATTAGATCCATTAATGCAAAGTATTTTTCATGATATTTTATTAGATGAAAAAAAGAAAGGAACAACAATTCTTTATTCATCACACATATTAAGTGAAGTATCAAATATTTGTGATAAAGTTGGTTTTATTAAAGATGGTGTAATTATTAAAGAAGATTTAATTGATAATATTATGAAAGATAATTATACTTACTTAACTATTTCATCTAAAGATATTGATAAAATCAAAAAAGAATTAAAACTAAATATTAAAAGTGAAAATAAAAATGAAGTAAAGTTTATTAATAATATGGAGATAAATAAATTACTAGAAATATTATCTAAATATAAAATAGATAAATTATTAATTGAAAGTGTTTCTTTAGAAGATTTATTTACTAATTATTATAAGTAGGTGAAATTATGATAGATAGAGAGTTTAAAGTAAATTTAAAAAGTTTTATTATATGGACAATGATCTTAGTAATTATGTTTTTATTTGTATTTCTAGTTTATCCATATATTATAACTGATGAAACAATAAAGAATTTAGATGAAATGATGAAAGTATTTCCACAAGAAATATTAAAGGCAATGAATATGGATATTACATCAATTAGTACTGCTTATGGATGGCTTAAATCAGAAGGATTTATGTTTGTATTATTAGTAATTGGTTTTTATTCATCTATGTTAGGTGGAACTATTTTATTAAAAGAAGAAAGTGAAAAAACAATAGAATATTTAGAAAGTCTTCCAATAAAAAGAAAAACTATTGTTACTAATAAAGTAATAGTGGGAATAACATATATTATATTAATTACTATTATTCTAGGTTTATTTAATTTTGTTGCTTTATCACTTAGTGGACCTTTTGATCAGAAACAATATATATTATTAAGTCTTACTCCAATAATTATTGGTTTACCATTATTTGCAATTAATTTATTTATATCTACATTTTTACATAAGACTAAAAAAACTATTGGTATTAGCTTAGGAATAGTATTCTTATCATACTTACTTAGTTTATTAAGTGAATTATCAGATAATGTTTCTATTTTAAAATATTTAAGTATTTATACATTAGCTGATACTAGAAATATTATTACTAATACTAGTATTAATCCAATTTATATATTGATAAGTTTAGGTATTACCATTATCTTTATTGGATTATCATATGTTAGATATAATAAAAAAGAACTAGTGTAATAGAATATTGAAAACAATAAAAATATTATGTTATAATTAATTAGTAAAGTAGGAGGATTTATGGAATTTGTAGATGCTTATAATTTCATGAAAAAAATAATTAGAAACGGTGTAGAAAAAAGATATAGTATTACAAATATTAAAAAAGGAGTTAAAGATTATTTAAATGTTCTTAAAGAACAAAACAGTTTAACTGAAGATGAACTTATATTATTAACTTGTATTGCACAAAGAACTGAAGAAATCATTGGTAATAGAGTAGGAGCTGATGAATTATTTTCACGTATATTTGATAGTTATTCAGAGTATAAGAGAAATAGAGCTATAAAAGATCAAATGAGAACATCATTAAAATAATGAACTTGATTGTCCATATGTAAGACAATTGTATATACATCGGATAATCATTTAACAATAGGTTTTAATAAAGAACCGTTAATTTAAAAAGTAAATAGACTAGATTATTCTAGTCTATTTTGTTATATTAATATTGGAGAGTAATGATGAAGAAAAAAGAAGTTATTATAATTGGTGCAGGACCAGCTGGTTTAACAGCTGGATATGAATTGCTTAAAAAAAGTAATAATTATCATGTAACTATTTTAGAAGAAAGTAAGGATATTGGTGGTATATCTAAAACTGTTAAATATAAAGATTATCGAATGGATATTGGTGGTCATAGATTCTTTTCTAAAGATGATAGTGTTATGAATTTTTGGCAAAGTATTATGCCTATTGAAGGTAGTATACCATTTGATTACAAAAAGACAGGTAGAACTACTAAAACTATTCCTGGTGGACCTAATCCTGATAAAGATAATAATGTAATGTTAATTAGAAATAGAATTTCTAGAATATATTATTTAAATCATTTTTTTGATTATCCAATTAGTTTAAAATGGCAAACATTTAAGAATATGGGTTTAATAAGAACAATAAAGAGTGGTTTTAGTTATATAAAAGCTAAAATATTTAAGAAAAAAGAAACTTCTCTAGAAAACTTTTATATCAATCGTTTTGGTAAAAAACTATATTCTATGTTCTTTGAACATTATACTGAAAAACTATGGGGAAGACATCCAAGAGATATTAGTGCAGATTGGGGTAGTCAAAGAGTTAAAGGATTATCAATTGCGGTAATAATTAAAGATATGTTTATGAAAGTGTTTCATATTAAAAATAAAAAAGTAGAAACTTCTTTAATAGAAGAATATTATTATCCAAAATACGGTCCAGGACAATTATGGGAAAAAGTAGCTAGTGAAATTAAGAAAATGGGTGGAGAAATTCTTATAAAAACACCAGTTACTAGTGTTAAGTTTAAAGATAATAATATTGTATCAGTAAATAGCCTTGATAAAGAATTTAAAGCAGATATTTTTATTTCATCAATGCCAATTAAAGATTTAATAAATGGAATGAATGGTAATAAAAATATTAATAAGGATATTATAAGAATAGCAAATGGTTTACCATATCGAGATTTTATAACTATCGGTTGTTTAGTTTCAAAACTTAAAATAAAGAATAAAACTAAGATAAAAACACTAGGTAATATAGTTCCAGATTGTTGGATTTATGTTCAAGATGAAAGAGTTAAATTACTTCGTTTACAAATATTTAATAACTGGTCGCCTTATTTACTTAAAAATCCTCAAAAAGAAGTTTGGATAGGAGCAGAATATACTTGTAAAGAAGGAGATAATCTTTGGAATATGTCTAATAAAGAGTTTAGTAAATTTGCTTTTAATGAATTGGAAACAATAGGTTTATTAGATAAAAAGAATATTAAAGATTATCATGTTGAAAAAATAAAAAAAGCTTATCCATCATATTTTGATACATACTATGAAATAGATAAAGTAATTAAATATTTAAACAAATTTGATAATTTATATTGTATTGGTAGAAATGGTCAACATAGATATAATAATATGGATCATTCTATGATGACAGCTTTTGAAACAGCAAATAATATTATTAATAATATAAAGAGTAAAGATAATATATGGAAAGTAAATACTGAAAAGGAGTATCATGAAGAAAAGAAATAAATCTATAAGTTGGATAAAAAAACATGATATATTATTCCTTTCAGTAATAACTTTGATTTTTGAATTAATTATTTATTTTTTAACACCTTATTTCACTGATTTTATTTATATATTTATTATAGTTTTTATAATGAGTGTATCAATATTATTATTTGATAAAAAGAATATGAAAAAAAATATGTTTTATGTTATTTATATTCTTGGTGTTTTAATAAGAACATATTATATAGTTAATACTAATGTTATCACTAGACAGCATGATGTTGATATGATTAATGATAGTGGTCATTTAGGTTATATTTATACGCTTTTTACTACTCATAAATTACCACTTACTAATTTTGCACAATTATATCATCCACCATTTTGGCATTTTTTAGCTAGTATTTGGTTACAAATTAACAAGATATTTAGTGTTGACTTTCGTCTTTCTTTAGAAGGTATTCAAATACTTACTTTGTTATTTTCATCATTAACTATTCCGGTAGTTAATAAAATATGTGAAAGATTAAAATTAAAAGATTGGTATCGATTACTTACAGTTTTATTTATAGCTATTCATCCAACAATGATTATTTTAAGTGGTAGTATCAACAATGATATGTTAATGATCTTTTTAGAAATTTTAATAATTCTAAAACTAATTGATTGGTATAACGATTCTAGTACTATTAATACAGTTTATTTAGCTATTGTAACTGGTTTATGTGTTATGACTAAAACTAATGGTGCTATAATGGCTATACCAATTCTATATGTTTTTATAAAGAAATTATTAGAAAAAGAAAAGATAAAAGACTATCTTAAAAAAATATTTATATTTGGTATTATTTCATTACCATTAGGTTTATGGTTTCAAATTAGAAGTTTAATTAAATTTAGTAATTTTCATATGATTTTAAATGCTGGTAAGTTTGCTTATCTAGGTGATTATTCTTTATTTAAAAGATTCTTTACTTTAAATTTTTATGAATTATTTAATTTTGCTAATGTAACTTCTGATTATAATTTACCAGCTTATATTATTAAAACAGCTATTTTTGGTGAATATACATTTAATAATATTGGTATTTTAAGAGTTATGCTTATTTCCATAAGTTTTATTTTAATTATAATATCAATAGTATTAATGATACGTTATTTATTTAAAAAGAAAAAGAATATTATTATTAATATTTTACTAGTTACATTCATTACTTCATTAATTTCAATGTATGTATTTAATTATTTATATCCTAATGGATGTTCAATGGATTTTAGATATATTGTTATTAATTTAGTACCTGGTATAATTATCATTACATATTCATTAAATGAAATGAAAAATAAGATAGTTAAAATAACAATTATTAGTTTATTAATTTTGTTTTCATTACTTTCATTAATATTTGAATTAATGATTTAGAAAGACTAGAAATCTAGGCTTTCTTTTTTTATATTTTTAATTTATAATATTATTGGAGAATATATGAAGAATAAAAAGAATCTAATTATTATATTAATTGTTCTTGTGGCAATAGTTGGTATTGTCTTGTTTTTAAAATACAAAAAATATGATGTTACGTTTGTATTAAATGGAAAAGATAAAATAACTATTGAATATGGTGAAACATTTATTGATCCTGGTTTTGTAGCTAAAAATGGATTTGGTAAAGATCTTAGTGAAAATGTTAAAGTAACTGGAATAGTAAATTCTTTTATTTCAGATGATTATGAAATAGTATATGAATTAACTTATGATGATGTTACAGAGAATATAACTAGAATAGTTACAGTAAATAAAGTTGATATTAATAAACTAAATATTGTATTAAATGGAGAAGAGACAGTATATTTATTAAAAGATACTGAATATAAAGAAGAAGGAGCTTATGTTTTTAATAATATAAGTAATGAAAAATTTGAACTTGGTACATTAACTATTTCTGATGATATTAATGTAAGTAAAACTGGTCTATATAATGTTACTTATACATATAATTATGATGGTAAAACTATTAATAAAACTAGAAAAGTTGAAGTATTTGATATTATAACTAAGTTAAGTACTGAAGAGTTAACTACTGGTAAAGTAAAAATAATGTTAGATTTAAGTACAATTAGTAATTATTCAAACACTAAGTTACCAGATGGTACTACATCACTATATAAAGATATTGACTATGAAGTTAGTAAAAATGGTGATTATAATTTTGTTATTACTTTAAAAAATAATACTAAATATGAAAAGATAGTTAATGTTGATAATATTATTGGTAATTATAAATGTACTGGTACAATAACTAATACTGGTACTAAAATTAGTGTTACACCAAGTGATGGTGTGGAAAGATATGAATGGGTTATTAATAATAAGATTTCTAATGGAAATAGTATATATAATGAATATAAAATAATTAAAAAAGCTAAAGTTAATCTAGTATTTAAAAATGGTAAATCTCATCAAGTAAATTGTAATATTGAAGATAAGTTACTATATCATTTTACATATAACTTAGAAGATACTGGTAATTGGGTTAAACCAGAAATGAAGTGTAGTACATATACTGCTGCAGATAGAACAAGATTAGAGAAGATGTTAAAAGATGCAATAGTTGAAGCAGGTGGTAAAGGAACTAGAGGAGGCATAGTTGCAGCAGCAAGATTCTTAGTTGGTGGACTTGATTATCGTGTTAGATATCTAGGACCTAAAACAACCGATTCAAGACTTGGTAGATATTCAAGAGAAGGATTAAATATTGGCAATGGTACAGCTTGGGGTTGTAGAGTTAGTGGTTATATTCAAGGAATGGATTGTACACATTTTATTGAGTGGGTTTTAGCACAAAATGGTATGTCTGGTTCAGCATATTCATTTAAGAAAACCGATACATCTAAAGTAATTAATAATTTAAAACCCGGTGATTTAGTATATCAAAAATGTGGTAAATCATGTGCTAATCCATCTGCAGGATTATCTCATGTTGGTATGATAGTTGGTATAGATAGAAACAAAAGTATCTTTTATATCGCCGAATCTGTTCCTGGAAAAGATGGTAAACTTGGAGTAACTTTACATGCAAATAAGAAAGAAACAATATTAAAGGCCTATGCTTATATTGGTAATATTTCATTTAAAGGTGAAGGTTATGTTACAGATATGTGGCTTACAGAATAAAACTAGAGAAATCTAGTTTTTTTACATCAACTTTATTTTGAAATAATAAAAACTATGTTATACTTATAATAGTGGAAGAGTAGGTGCTATATGGATCTAGATATTGATAGAATTATAAGAAAAGGATTAAGAGCTCCAAAAAGTGGTAAAGATTGGCTAGTTATAGTAGAATCTGATGTTAATGATGGAGACTACATTAAAAGAACTGTTGAATATGATAATGACGAATTTAAAAAAGAAGGTTTACCTCTTGTATTATTAGTTAGTTGTCTTTTAAATAATGACTTAGAAGATTTTGAAGAATGGTTACTTTCGATAGAACCAATATATGAAGACTATATAGCTTCTGGTGAATATGATCAATCAGCTCATACTTTTACAGAAATTAAAGTAATGTATAATGGAAAAGAGTTTAATCCTGATTTACTTAGTCCAGAGGAAGTACGTAGTATTCTTGAAAATTATCTTAATAATAAAAAAGAAGATTTTTATGAATATGATTGGACAGATGAAAATATTGAAGATGTTTTAGATACAATTGTAAGTCTGTTTGCTCAAAGAGTAAAAAAACAAAAAGAAGATGAAGCAAGAAGAAAAAGATATGAATATGCACAAAGAAAGAAAGAACAAGAATTAGCTAAAATCGAAAGTAATAAAAATCCTTTAACAAGAGAATGGTTAGTTCATTTGGATATTATAAATGAAAAAGGTGAAGCTGATAAATTGGAATCTGTCTATTTCGGAGATGAAGATTTTAAAATAAAATGTTTTGCTTTTGCATTATTAGCTGATGCTATTCCAAAACATAAATATCGTTTTCAAGTAGAATTAGCTTATAAATGTTTAAATAAGTATTTTTATAATAATGGTAATGGTGTTGGAACTGTTACTAATGTTAAAGTAACTTGTGGTAATGAAGAGTATGATTTAAATAAATTAACTGATCAAGAAAAACGAAATATAATTGAAGAATTTTTCTTAAGAGGACTTGGTAAAGAATGGTATAATTTTAGTAAAGATGAAGTTAAAAAACTTGTTATTGAAGCTTGTCCAAATTTAAAAGAAGAATTAGAGAAGTTTACAGATGAAGAAGCAATGAGTTTATATGGAATAAAACCTGGTGAAATTGTTCATGGAACTATTAAGAAGGTTGCATCAGTTTCTTCATTTGATTCAAGAACTCCATTAGCTTATACAATAGAAGCTAATAATCGTGAATATTATTGGTTAGGTTATAGTGAATGTAATAAATATCATATTGGAGATAATATTATCTTTACTCTTAAAGAGAAAAGGGATCAAATTGGTGATCCAATAAATGTACTTGGTTTAGATAAAGCTAAAGAAACAAGAAAAGTTATTGATGATTTACAAGAATTAAAAAGTGATATGTTAAGTAAATTATTAAGGGATATAGATGATGAAATTAGAAGAAGAAGATAGGAGACGAAGTTATGAATAATTATTATGACGAACCAAATCCAGCTAATGATATGTATTATGAAGATGGTAGATTTAAACCATTAACAGCTAGTTATGGAAATATAAGTGGTGATATAGAACATTATCGAAATACATATATGGAAGCAGAAAAAGAATATTTTACAGCACTTTTAGATAAGCCAAATATTCGTGAAGAATTTAGTAAATATGTAGGTTGTTCAACTGATGAGTTATTTGAAACAGCTATGGATTATCAAAGGAGATTAGAATACGGTGAATTAGAAACAAAAGAGCAATTACTACTAATGAAGTATATGACTCCCGAAGAAAGAGATGATTTTCATATGCGTAATTTAGAGATGGCTGAACAAATGTTGTGTTTATTATTAGCTGCTATAAGAGATAAAGCTTTAATTTTGGAATTAGTTTATCGTCCTCACCGTAGAAGAAGATAAATAAAGACTAAAGAAAGACTAGACAACTAGTCTTTTACAATATGATTAAGGAGGTAAGCATGAATAATGTAGATTTATTAAAGAAAATAGAAGAGAACGATGATAAAGAAACTGATAATCGCATTAAATTGAATATAATCGATGATAATAAATTTGAAACTACTGCTATTGAATCTCTTGGTTTTTCATTTATTGTGTGTTTTATTATAGTATCCATTATTCATTTTACTGGATTAACTGCACTTCTTGCACCATTTTTAAGTAGTATACCAGTTCCTTATATTACATTAGCTACTTTAGGTGCTTCATTTGGTATTGGTGAATTTTTAAGAAGATTAAAACAAAAAATATTTAAAGATAAAGAAAAATTAAAGTCTTTTTCTAAAGCTAAAACTGAATATGAAAAATATGAAGAAGAAGTTAGTTATAAAATAGAAAATAGAAAATTATTATATCGAACTATTGCTATTAAAAGAGCTATTGATACTGGTAAGATAGTTGATGTTGAACAAGTAAAAGGTGATATGAGCGCTAAAAGATTATTAACTAAAGAAGAGTTAGCTGATATTACCTTAAGTAAATTAAATGAAGAATTAGATGCTAAAGATAAAGAATTAGGAGATTTAACAACAAAACAAATATTAAATGAGAATTTTAAGTTAGCAAGAAATTTTAGTGAAAAAATGGAATATAATATGCGAGTAAATATGTTTGCATTATTTACTTTATTACCAATGATTCTTCCTAATGTTTTATTTGAACAAATAGCTGCGCCTTTAACACCAATTAGTGGAACTCTTTTATTAGGAGTAGTATTATCAGCTTTTGTTGGTAGTAATGTATATTTCTTTAAAAAAATTAGAAATACAAAAAAGTTATTTAATAAACTAAATAGTAAACTAGGTGAAAAAGGTTTATCAAAAAAAATATCTTTCAACAAAATTAGAGAAGAAAGTGAATCTATTAATTATGAAATAGCTAATACAGTTAATGATATGAAAGATATTATAATTAAGATAGAATCACAAAAAGAATATATTAAAAAATTAGAAGAAAATGATAATGTTGATGCATTAGAAAAAGTTAAAGTACGTAATTTAGGTAAAAACATTACAAGAGAATATGAAGAAGAAAGTGATTTAGAAGAACATCAAGTAAGAGCAAGAAGATAGACTAGATATCTAGTCTTTTTTTATTTATTGATTACAATTACTATTTATAATATAATTAAAAAGTGGGTGATTGTTATGAAAACAATTTTAAGTAAACCTAAATGTATTGATGAAATGGGTAGTGATTTATTTGTTACAATGCCTATTTATCAAGAATTAAATGATTATCCAGTTATTTATATTAATAAAGAATTATATAAAAAAATATTTAATAAAGAATATGATTTTAAAGAAGCTAGTAAGGATATTAAAAAGATGTTTTCTGTTACTTTAAAAGATAATGGTACTGATAGTATTGGTTTATCTTATATTGATAAACAAGCTGATCCTTCAGGTATTTCTCTTAGTAATAACTTGGGTTCTGGAAGAGCTTATTATGTTGGAAGTAATTATAATATAAAAGGAGAAAAGACTATACTTTGTACATCAACAAATCCTGATTATAATAATGGTAAATATCCTTTGGAAGCAGCTTTTCAAGAAACAATAATTAGTGAAGTATTAAATAGTTTATTTGATGTTGGTAATTTTAGAGTATTAGCTATTATTGATACCAAAGAAATGTTTAAATTCCCTAAATCAGTTAATGAACTAGCTTGTGGTAGATTAATAAGATATTATGAAAACAATGAATTATATCGTTTTTCTCATTTGTTTGTAAATAATAAAAAGTTAACTAAAAAACAAATAATAGATATTTGTAAAAAAATGGGTATTATTGAAGGTAATAAAATAACTCAACGTTTTTTACATGGTGCATGGTCATTAGGCAATATTTCAATTGATAGTAATTTAATTGATTTTGATACATCATTCTTTGTAGATAGTAGATCTCCTTCTTGGATATATACTTTATATCATAAAGAAAATTATTTTGGTCATGAAGATGATGGTCAAAAAAGAATAATTGATATTTTATTAGATAATAATATGATTACTGAAAAAGTTGATAAAGAAGAACTATATAAAATAATTGATGAAGAAAAAAATAAAAAAATAACTAGTGGTTTTTTGGAATTAATTGGTTATGATAACAGTATTTATTCAAAATATAAGAAAAGTGTTGATGAATTAGTTTCTTTATTTACTAAGTTATATGGAAAAATGGTTTTTAATTATGATAAAATGAATATTACTAATTATCAAATAGAAATGAATAATTTATTTGATTTTTCTAAATTCTTTAAGTTTTATAATATTTATATAAATTATTATGATTATAGTTTTAGTGATTTAACAAGTTTACTATTTAATCATAAAACTAGAGTTTTTCAGTATGAAGAAATAGATAAAAATATTTATGATTATGAATATAGTTTTTTAAAAGAAGATGTTGTTAATAATTCTGTTGATATGGATAATGTCTTTAATGAAGCTAAAACATTTATTAAAAAGTTTCATGATTTCAATAATAAAGTTGATAGTGAATTAAAAATAAATATTAAAGATAAAATTAGAAAATGTTATTTAATTAACGAAACTAAAAAATATTTATTAGCTACTACTTGGTTAAGAGGAGGATTATGTCGTATAAATGATAAATATAATCCGGAATTAGTTAATTATATTATTCAGTTTGTAATAGATTATTATACACAAAAAGATTATAATGAATATCTTAGTGATTTAGTTATTTTTGAACAAGGTATGTTTTATCGTAATATTAAAAATAATTCATATACTTATGTTTATAAAACTTATAATGATTGCGATTATGATCAAATAGAAGTAAAAATAGATAATGAAATAATAGAATTACACAAGGTAGATAATAATAAATATGAAAGTGATATTATTGAAGAATTAAGATTAAATGAGATTAAAGATATTTACTTAATGTCAAATAATATTGGCTTAAAACTAAATATTGTTGATTTCATTGACAATTTATAGTATACTTTATTTAGGTGATGTTATGGGATATTCTTATAGTAGAAGTTCAAGTAAAAGCGATACATATGATAGAGATACTAGCAAATCAAGAAGTTCAAGTAAAAGTGATACATATGTAAGAAGTACAGGTAAATCACGTAGTTCAAGTAAAAGTGATTCATATGTAAGAACATCAAGTAAATCAAGAAGTTCAAGTAAATATGATACATATAGAGATTCTAGTAAATACGGAAGCTCAAGTAGACGTAGAAGTTCAAGTAAATATGATACTTACGATGATGAACCAGAAACTATAAGTGTTACTGAATCTAAAAAGCCAGTTAATGTAAAAGACTTATCATTAGATGAGTTATTTGAATTAAGAAGACAATTAGCTGACGAATTAGAAAGAAGAGCAAATGGATTCTTAGGTGATTCTGATCCTCTTATCAAGAAAAAGAAATTTGATGAATGGAAATAATTAAACTAGAGTAATCTAGTTTTTTTTATGTTATAATAAAAATTGGTGAAATTATGATTAATTATATGGGTGAAAAAATAGAATTTACAAACTGTCCTGCTTGTGCATATGCAAAACATGAATTTGAATTACCTTGTAAAATGGCTTATGAAAATGATTTATTTACTTTATCACAAGATTGGGAATTACCAATAGAAGGTTTTTTTGTTGTTTCTCCAAAAAGACATGTTGAGAAATTCTCAGAATTAACTGATAATGAAAGAATAGAAATATTTAATATTGTTGATAAAACTATTAAGATATTACGTAATAATAATGTTTGTGATCGTTTTAATGTTATTTTTGAAGAAAAAGAAGATAGACACTTTCATATATGGATTATGCCAAGACATAAATGGATGAGTGATTTAGTTGGTGATATTTCTGATAATATTGGTGTAATATTTGATTATGCAAAGAATAATTTACGTACTAAAGAAGTATTTGATAATATAGAAAGAATTACTAAAATAGTAAAAAAAGAATTTGAATAGGAGATTAAGGTGAATAATAAAATACAAAGTACTATTAGTTTTTATAAACTATGTAATAAATTAAAGGATACTATTAGAGTAGGTCATAAAGTATGGAATATCAAAAGAGACAGAATAGAAAGTGTAGCTGATCATATTTATGGTACACAAATGTTAGCTATTGCTATTCATCATCAATTTAATTATGATTTGGATTTAAATAAAATATTGTATATGTTAGCTATTCATGAATTAGAAGAGATTATTATTGGAGATTTGGTTTTCTTTCAAATAAGTAGTGAAGAAAAACAAATAGAAGGTATGAAAGCTTGTCAAGAAATACTAAAAGATATTATTGGCAAAGATGAACTGTTGGAATTAATAAAAGAATTTAATGAAAGAAAAACTAAAGAAGCTAAGTTTGCATATCATTGTGATAAATTAGAATGTGATATACAAGTTAAATTATATGATCAAGAAGGTTGTTATGATTTAAATAATCAAAGTAATAATCCAATTGTAAATGAAGAAAATGTTAAAAAATTATTAGAAAAAGAAAATAGTTTATCTAATACATGGATAGAGTTTGATCGTAGTAAATATTTAGATGATCCAGTATTTATAGAAATAATAGATTATCTTAAAGGAATTTAGATATTACCAGGTAATGTAAAGTCACTATAAATGGTGACTTTTTTTTGTTATAATAAAAAGTTGTTCAAGGAGGTTTTATGAACAAAAAATATAGCAAAAAAGAATTAGATGAAATATTATTATCAAAGAAAATAGATGATTTTTATTTTGCTATTCTAGAAGTTAAAAATGATAATTTATCAGAAGATGAGATGTCTAAATTAATAGATAGTGCTATTTTAGTACCTGATACCGAAGATAAAGAATTATCTGGTGAGTTTAGTGAATTAATGAAAGATGAATTAGCTAGAATGATAGCTGGTATGGTATTAAAAGCTTTCTCTAATTATGGAGTAGCTAGACGTATGGCAATACTTACTATGGTAGATGATGATGTATATAATATTTGTCGCCCAGGATTTATTGATTTAAGTAAAGAAAAGATTATTCGTTATGATAAATTAACTGATTATTATAAAGAAGATGAAATAGAAATTAGAATGTTTTCTAAAGAAGAAGATCCTGATTTAGAAGATGATGAAGTTTGTATGGTATTCTATGATGATTCAGTTGCTTGTGAATATGAAGAAAATGTTCATCAAAAAGAAAATGAAGATTTAACACTTGAATTCTTAATTGATGCAAAGGATAAACCATTTACTAAACGTAAATAAAGGAGAATATAATGATTGATATTAAAAACTTAAAAGTTGATATCGAAAATAAAGTATTAAGATCAAAAAGGGTAGTTATTGTTCCACATAATGTAGAAAAAAATAATGTAGATTTTGATGGAATAGGTTCAGCTATTGGATTATCTCTTATACCAAGAAAAATGGATAGAGAAAGCATTATTGTTTCAACAGACTCATTATATGGAGTAGATCCTGGCGTTAGAATGATAATTGAAAAAAATAAGAAAAAATATAATATTATTAATAGTGAAAAATATGGGAAAATACATGATGAAGACGATTTATTTATCTTAACTGATGTTAATAAAACATATTTAGTAAATATAGATAAATATTTAACTAACCCAGATAATATTATAATTATTGATCATCATAATGGTGATAAAGATACTGTAAAATCAAATAGTGTTTATATTGATACAAATAGTTCTAGTGCATCAGAAGTAGTTGTTGAACTATTAAAAGAATGGAATATTGAAATACCAAAACTTGTAGCTAATTACTTATATGCAGGTATATCACTAGATACTGCAAGATTAACAAAAAACTGTACAAAGAATACAATGTACTCAGCAGCAGAATTATTAGCAAGTGGTGCAGATATTAATGTTGTTAATGAATTCTTTAAAGAAGATTTTTTAAGTGATAGAAGAATAAGTAAATTAATTAATAAAACTAAAATATATAATATTATGATAGGCGTAATAGCTGCAGAAGAAGATGAAGAGTATACACGTATAGAATTAGCTAAAGCAGCGGATCACGTACTTAAATTTGGTGCTGATGCTTCATTTGCTATTGGTAAATTAGAAAATGGTTCGGTAGCAGTATCAGCTCGTGCAACAGGTAAAATTAATGTTGGTAGTATAATGGAAGTACTAGGTGGTGGAGGACATCCATATTCTGCATATGCAGGAATAGATAATGAAAATGTTAAAAATGTTGAAAAGAGACTAACTAAACAGTTAAAGCCATTTTATTATATTGAAGAAAAAAAAGACTAATTATTTAGTCTTTTTATTTTGTAATTCATCCCATTTCTCTTTGGTAATAAAACTACCATCTTCTAGTTTAATATAAACATCGCCATCTAAGTAATGATCATTAGAATTTTTGTTTTCAAGTATTTTAGTAATTCCCATAATCATTGGGAAATCTTTTACAATTGTATAGTAACCAAGTTTTTCAATATAATCAAAGTCACCTTCATAACCTGAAAAATATAATCCAGTTTCTCTTTCATTATACTCATTAGTATATTCTACTTTACGAACAAATAGATTATCATTTCCTGTCCAACCTTTATCAATAATATATTTAACAGCTTCCATAACTTCATTTTCATTTGGATTAAAATCATATATTTCAATTGGTAGTGGTCCATTATCAATAGCAGCATCAATTATTCTAACCATTACTTTAGCATTTTCACTTAATTCTTCATATTTCTTTTTTTCTATATTTGCCATAAAACCCACCTCGATGAAATATTATATTTAGATAGATAGCTCTTGTCAATAATCAAAGTATATGTTAATATATAGAGCTTGTGAGGTTATTATGAATGAAAAAGAATTAGAATTAAAAAGAATTTATGATGAATTAGTAAAAGAAAATGAAGATATTGTTAATTCAATAAGTTCAAGTCCTAAAAATGATCGTAAAATGGTAGATATTATTCGTAATCCAAGAACAATAAAAGAATATGAATTTGCAATTGCAGGTATTAATTATTTTAAGATAACATATGAAATATTTATGAATGATGATATTGAGTTAGATCCAGAGAATAATATTGTTTTAAGAGTATATCTTGATATAATGAAAGCACTAAAAAATAATGATCAAGAAAGAATTGAATATATTAGAAAATCACTTGCTAATTACACAGATGTAAAAAATGGTGATGGTATTGTTTTAGGTAATATTTTGTATGATATGACATTATTACTTAAGGGATTTGAAGACGAAGATTGTGATTTAATTGATTATATAATAAAAGAATGTGGATGTGATCCAGATGATGAAGATGAAGTAGATGAACTTGCTAAATATTTTGAAGAAGCAAGAAAATTAGCTGCAACAAGTCCACAACCAGATAAGCTTGATTTTAGTAATATAGAAAATTCTAAAGAAATAGATAACTTTATTGTTGCTGTTAAAACATATAGTGAAATATGTGGTAAGAATGAAGAAAAAAGACTTAAATTAAAGTTATATTAGCAGGAATACCTGCTTTTTTTATAAACTCAACTAACAGTTTAGTTTTTCAACGTCAAGTTTATATATTTATTAATAAATATAGTATATTATATTTCTTGTGAGGTTTTATGAAAGAAGTAATTGTAATAAGTGCAGTATGGTGTCCATCATGTTTATTATTAAAAAAAGAGTTAAAGAAAATTAATGAAGAATATAATTTAACTTTTAAAATGCTAGATTATGATTTGGATGAAGATATAGTTAATGAATATAATGTTGGTAATAAATTACCAGTTATGATTTATGAAAATAAAAGACTTATTGGAGAAAAGTCTTATGAAGAAATAATTGATTTTCTTAAGGAGTGTAAGTTAATATGAAAATAATTAAAAAATTAGTTTTATTATTTTTATTAGTTTTAATACCAATTAATAGTTTAGCAGTAGCTAGTCACTATAAAGATAAAGTAGCTGATATAGTAAATGTTAAAGTTGATGAAAGTAAAATAAATTTATATTTGTTTCATGGAAGAGATTGTCCTCACTGTGCTGAAGAAAAAGTATGGTTAGAAGATATTAAAGATAAATATGAAGATAACGTTAATTTCTATTATTATGAAGTATGGTATAACGAAGCTAATGCTAAATTAATGGATAAAGTATTATCAAGATTAAATATTAAAAAATCTGCTGTACCATTAACTGTTATAGGTGAAAAATACTATGTAGGTTATTCTAAATCAACAGCTTCTAGTATTGAAAATGTTATTAAAAGTTATATAGTAAATGATCAAGAAGATGATGAGGATTCTAGATATATACCTATAATAGGTAATGTAAATATTAAAGATGTATCTATACCACTAGTAGCCGTTATTCTAGGTTTTATTGATGGATTTAATCCATGTGCTATGTGGGTATTATTATTCTTAATTAATTTATTATTTGGTATGAAAGAAAAGAGAAAAGCTTGGATATTAGGACTTACATTCTTATTAATATCTGGTCTTGTATATTTCTTATCAATGTTAGGTATTAATTTAATACTTGGAATAGCTACTATTAATTGGATGAAAATAATTATTGCAATATTTATATTAATAGCTGGTATATTTAACTTTAGAAAATATTTAAAAATACGTAAAGAAGAAACTGGTTGTACAGTAGTAGATGATAAGAAAAGAAAAAATATTATTAAAAAAGCTGGTAGAATTGTTAATAGTAAAACATTTGGTTTAGCTTTAATTGGTATTATTGTATTAGCAGCTTCAGTTAATTTAATTGAAATGGCTTGTTCATTAGGATTTCCAGTTGTATTTAATGAAATATTAACAATTAATAATATAACCGGTATTACAAGAATAATTTATTTATTAATTTATATATTATTCTATATGATTGATGATATAGTAGTATTTTCTATTTCAATGATTACTTTAGAAGCTACTGGAATAACTAATAAATATAATAAGTTATGTACTTTAATTAGTGCAATTATTATGATTGTTATGGGATTATTAATGTTATTTAAACCTGATTGGTTAATGTTTAACTTTTAGGAGGTATTATGATTTATTTAGATTATGCAGCTAATACTCCTGTTGATGATGAAGTATTAAATACGTTTGTGGAAGCAACTAGAAAATATATTGCTAACCCAAATAGTTCACATCCATTAGGTAAATTAGCTAAAGAAGAAATAGATAAAGTAAGTGATAAAATAGCTAAGTTTTTTAGTACAAACAAAGAAGCTATTATATATACTAGTGGTTCATCAGAATCAAATAATTTAGTAATAAAGGGTATTGCTGAAAGAAATAAAGAACATGGTAATAAGATAATTATTTCAGCTGTAGAACATTCTAGTGTAGTAGCACCTTGTAATTATTTAGCAAGTATTGGTTATGATGTTAGTGTTATTCCTTTAACTAAAGAAGGAATAATTGATTTAAATGTTTTAGAACAAAAACTTGATGATAAAACTATTTTAGTAAGTATTTGTGCAGTAGATTCAGAACTTGGTACAATTCAACCAATTAATGAGATTAGTAAAATGGTTAAGAAATATCCAAATATTGTTTTTCATACTGATGCAACACAAGCTATTGGTAAAGTAGATATTGATTATACCGGAGTTGATTTCATTACTTTTGGTCCACATAAATTCTTTGGATTAAATGGATTTGGTGTTTTAGTAAATGTAAATGATATTAAATTAACACCACTTATTCATGGTGGTAAATCAACTACAATATATCGAAGTGGTACTCCAGTAACAGCTAATGTTATTGCACTTGGTTTTGCTTTTGATTTAGCGACTAGCAAACAAAAAGAAAGATATGAATATATTAAAAAACTAAATACTAAATTAAGAGAATTCTTTAGTTGTTTAGATTATGTTCATATTAATAGTCCAATTGATGCAATGCCTAATACTTTAAATATTAGTTTAGTTGGTAAAGATACTAAAAGTATTTTAAAGAAACTAGAAGATAATGAAATATATTTATCAACAACAACAGCTTGTTCATTAGGTAGTAGTCCATCTAAATCAGTATTAGCTATTACCGGAAATGAAGAATTAGCTTCTAATACTTTAAGGATTAGTATTTCACATTTAACTACAGAAGATGAAATAAAGAAATTTATAGAAATATTTAATGAAGTTACAAAATAAAAATAGAGGAGGGTTATGGAAGATGAAAGTGATATCGTTAATCTCCTTTGGTTTTTAAATGAATATATAGATAGTGAAGAATATCAAAAAGATATTTATGAAACAAATTTAACTAATTTATTAAATATCTTTGATCAATATAATCGTATATATACAGTTAATTATAATAATTTTAGTTTTAATAGATATATTCTTGTGGAAAATAACAAAATATTAAAAATAACATATCAAAAGAATGAAGATAGTTATATTGTTACTAAAGAGTTGTTTTCTAATGCTAGTGATTATGTTATTGAAACATATATAGATAATGAAGAAAGAAGACATATTAGAATTATAGATAGTATGGGAAATGATATGTGTAATGACGAATATTTATCAATGTATAATCAAAGAGTATTTCAAGAGAATGTACCAATAATATATATTTTAGAACCAATAACGATTAATGATTTAAATGAAAAATTAAATATAAAAACAAAAATAAAAAAAGTCTAAATTAGACTTTTTTATTTTATAAATTTATTTAGTAGGTTAGTAGCTATTAACTTGGTTTTATTATCAACATCTTTAGTTGGATTAAATTCTACTATATCCATTGATTTAATATCACTTTTTCTATTAACTAAGTAATCCATTATTTCATAAGCTTCTTCTTCATCAATTCCATCTACTTCAGGTACACTAACACCAGGTGCTACTTTTGGATCAATAACATCTATATCATAACTTATATGAGTACCTACTGTATTATTAAGAGCTATTTTAAAAGCTTCATCCATAACTGTTTTACTACCTTTTTCATGAATATCTTTTGTTGTAAAAATTGTAACACCTGCATCAGTTAAATTACCAATTTCCCATGGATCAATACTTCTTGCACCAACAATAACTGTATTTTTTGGATTAATATGATTATCTGTTATAAACTTTGTTAAATCATTACATTTATAACCAGTTATAGCTGCTAATGGAAGACCGTGTAAGTTACCAGTATGAGTAGTTTCAAATGTATTATAATCACCATGTGCATCTATCCAAATAATTCCAATATTATTATGATACTTTTGACTAGCTAAAGCTGAACCAATAACACCAGAATGATCTCCACCAATTAATAAAGGGAAATCACCATTATTTAATATTTCTAATTCTTTATCAAATACTTTCTTAGTAAAGTTATTAACTGCATCAAAATTCTTTTTTAAATCATTTTTATCTTTACTTTTAATAACAATATCTTTATCTATATCATAAGTTTTAATATCTAAATCTTTAGTTAATACTTTTGGTCCTAAATTTGCACCATCAACATGTACTCCTAAATCAGTATTTGCATTAATAATAGTTATCATAAAACCACCTCATAAAATAATAAAATAATTACTATAGTTTGTCAAGTTCTTTAATTTTATACTATAAAAAACAAACTAATTGAGATATAATTATAAATAGGTGATATCGTGAAGAAGTTAAATGAATTAATTGACTGTGATTATGATGTAGAAATTACTGGTGTAAAAATAAATTCCAGAGAAATAGAAAAAGGTAACTTATTTGTTTGTACTGATCAAGGTACAGCAGATCGTCATTTATTTATTGATGATGCCATTAATAAAGGTGCTAGTGCAGTTATTGTAAAACGTGATGTTGGAAAAAAGAGTGTTCCAATAATTAAAGTAGATAATCCTAATATATATTTACCTAGTTTATGTTCAAAATTTTATGATAAACCAGAAAAGAAATTAACTATGATTGGTGTTACTGGTACTGATGGTAAAACTAGTGTATCAACTATGGTTCAATCACTTTTAGGAAAAGATAATTGTGGTTATATTGGAACTAATGGTTATAATTGTGCTAAATTTACAAAAGATACAGCTAATACTACACCAGATGCTGATAAATTATATATGTATTTTCATGAATTTTTAGAAGCTGGTTGTAAGTATTGTTCAATGGAATCAAGTAGTGAAGCTTTAATGAGAGGAAGACTTGATGGTATTATGTATGATGTTGCAATTCATACTAATATTACTAGTGAACACTTAAATATTCATGGTAGTTTAGAAAATTATATTAAAGATAAATGTAAGTTATTTAGCCAAGTTAAAAAAGATGGTTATTGTATTTTAAATAAAGATGATGGGCATTTTAATGAAGTAAAAAATGCTTCTTCTGGTAAAGTACTTACTTATGGAAAAGACGAGGATAATGATTTATATTTTAAAGATGTTAAGTTAACACCAGGTAAGAATGAATTTACTATTGTTTATGAGAATAATGAATATCCAATAGAATGTTATATGGCTGGATACTTTAATATTTATAATTTATGTGCAGCTATACTTACAATGTTTGCTTTAGGTTTTAAGTTTGATGAATTTAAAGAAAGAATATTAGATCTTAAAGTAAGTGGTAGATTAGAGTTAATTGATAAAGGACAAAATTTCTATGTTATGGTTGATTATGCACATACTCCAAATGGTATTACTAAACTATTAGAATATGTTCGTCTATTACCAATTAAAAGAAGTATTGTAGTTATAGGACAAGCTGGTGAACGTGATCCATATAAAAGAAAAGATGTTGGTTACATCGTTTGTTCTAATTGTGATAAAGCTATCTTTACTTATGAAGATCCTCGTAGTGAAGATCCAAAAGATATTATTGATGATATGTTAGAAAGAGTTAAAGGTAAGTATGATAATTATGAAATAGTAATTGATCGTCATTTAGCTATTAAAAGAGCAATTGATATTGCTGAAGAAGGGGATATGGTAATGATCCTTGGTAAAGGTAATGAAACATATGAAAAATTAAAGAATGAAGTAATATACTTTAATGATATGGAAGAAGCTCGTAATGCATTAGAAGAAAGATTAATGGGTGTTAAATAACACTCATTTTTTTTATGTTTTACGACAAAATAATAGACTAAGTATTCTTATAATGATATCATTAAGTTATGAGAAAAATACTAAATAATTATAAAAAATGGAATCCTTCAACACTATCAGTAATTCTTTTGTTAATGATTCCTTTTATCTTTTTTCTTTATCGAGGATTTGTATTAGATAATGATTTTTGGTTTTTAACTAATACTGGTAAAGAGATTATAAAAAATGGATTTATTAATATAGAAACATTTACTATTCATAGTGGATTATCTTTTATTCCACAACAGTGGTTAATAGATGTATTATTTGCTTTAATATACAATAATTTTGGTATAAATGGGATGTTTTATTTAACTTTAATTTGTAATGGAATAATAATATATTTGTTATATAAAACTAGTTATTTAATTTCTAATAATAAAAAACGAAGTATTATTTTTACTATTATTGCAGATATCTTATTAATTTGTACTCATATTATTACAACTAGACCACAATTATTTGATGTAGTTACTTTTACTTTGGAATTATTTTTAATTGAGTCTTATATTAAAAAAGAAAAAAATATATATTTATATTTCGTTCCAGTTTTATCATTATTACTAATTAATTATCATGCATCTATGTGGTTAATGTTATTTGTTTTATTAGTTCCTTATTATATAGAATTTATTATATTAAAAATTAAAAAGAAAGATGTATATAAAATTAAGCCAGTTATAATTGTTACTATAATTAGTTTGTTATGTGGTTTTATTAATCCATATGGGATAGAGGCTATTAAATACTTATATAATTCATTTGGTGTAACAGAGATTAATACTTTAGTTATGGAAATGAAAGCTATTGATATATCTAATATGACTGGTAAAATAACATTCTTAATAATGTTTGTATTATTATATTCTTTTTATCACAATAAAAACAATAATAAAATCAGATATTTTCTTTTAACTATTGGGATTATTTATCTTGCATTAAGTCACTTGAAAGGAGTTATATTTCTGGGAATATTATTTCCTATTATTATGGGGTATAATTTTTATAAAGATACACAAGATAAAGATATTAAACCAAAATTAATTGATAAGATAGTTTATATAATTAGTATTATTTTATTAGCTATATTAATTATCTTTAAAACACCAATAAGAGATGGAGTAAAAATAAAAGAATTTGCCGATTATTTAGATAATAATGCATCATATGATATTAAATTATTCACAGATTATAATACTGGTGCATATATGGAATATCGTGGTTATAAATGTTATATTGATCCAAGAGCAGAAATATTTTTAAAAACTAATAATCATGTTGAAGATATCTTTAATGAATTTTATAATTTAGAATATGGTGAAATAGATCCAAAAGAGTTTTTAGATAAATATCAGTTTGATTATCTTTTAGTTGATAAAATGAGTAGTACTTTGTTATATGAATTAAAAAACAATAAAAATTATCAAGAAGTATTATCTAAAGAGGTAAATGATGATATAATTCATTTATATAAGAGGGTGTAAAATGTTAAGAGTAATTAAGTTTGTTTTTGTATCTGGTTTAGGTTTCTTTATTGACTTTGTTCTTTATAGTATCTTAATTAGATTAATAAATGTAGATATATTTATAGTTAGTTTATTTACATCACTTGTTGGTGTTACATTTGTATTCTTTACATCAACAAAGAAAGTATTTGAAACTAATGTAGCTAATATACCACTTAAATATAAGTATTTAATATATGTAGTGTATCAAATAATATTAATTCTTATTTGTTCTGAAATAATAGTTTATTTAAATGGGGTATTTGAAACAAGTAGTATTTCAATAGTTAGTAAATATTCAAAAGAATTAGCTAAGTTATGTATTCCACCAGTGACTTTAACAATAAATTATTTTGTAATGAAGAAAATTACTAAATTATAAAATTGACTATGAATTAGAAATATGGTAGTATTTATTATAGAGTGAGGTTTATATGAAGATAGATGAAAATTTCTACGATGATTTAGTTGGAAATCGTGATGAATTATTTAGACAAGCAGATGAGCGTATTAAAGGAAGGGAATTAACTCCTGATGAACTATGGCACAGAGAATTAAAAAAGCAAAGACTTTTACATACAGAAGAAGTAGCAAAAGCTATTCTTAAATTGGTTTCTGGGATAATGCATAATGCTAACAAAGAATATGGCTCAATAGATAACCTTGACCATGATTTAGGTACTTTAGGTACATCAAATATTGATGCTAAAAACACTGGTTATTATTTCAATGATGAAGGTTTGACTATTGATTTAAATTATACAAGAGCTGAAATGTGGGGAAATCTATTTACTGTTCGTAATTTTGTTGATGATGTTGATTTTGAATATTTGCAAGAAATTTTATCTGAATATGGTATTGAGATTTCTCGTGATGAACATCAAATAAATGCTGGTGATGAACGTTATCCAGAATATATAACTATTGATTCAACAACTATTAAATTAAAGAGTAATACTAAGACAAAATAATATAATAAACACTAGGTTTTTAATAACTTAGTGTTTTTATTATTATTGACTGAAAATATAAGATATGATAAGATTATTATGTATAGTATGGTGAGGTATTATGGATAGAGATGATTTTTTAAGTTACAGAGGAAATGTTGAAAAAGATGAACCTATAGAAAAAAGAGAAAATGTAGAAGAGTTTATTGAAAAGCTAAGGAATAATCGTGAAGAATTATTTAGACAAGTTAGAAGTCGTATTGAAGCTAATAAAATTAATGTTAAAGCTTTTGATTCAAAAGAAGACTTAGCAAGACGTCAACAAGAACATACAATCAAAGTATCTGATGTTATTCTTGACTTGATTCTTGATATTTTTAGAAAAGCTAATACTAAAGGTGGATTAATTGAAAATGTTGATAAAGAATTAGGTACATTAGCTAAAGAATTTATTGGAGAAAAAGATTCACAATACAATTTTGATGAAAATGGATTAACCATTGATTTAAACTATACTAAACCATCAATATGGCATGCTTCTGCTGAACGTATTAAAAACTTCCTAGATGATGAAGATATTAATTTAAAATATCTAGATAGAATATTAGCTACTTATGGCGTAAAAGTTGAGCGAAGGTATAGTGCTCAAGATATTGATGATGATGAAGTTAATGTTGATATGGTTACTATTACAGTAGATAAAGAAAGACCAAGAGATGCATGGAAACAAGCTACTAACACAGCTGATGTTAAAGTAAATACTTATGCTTATCAAATGTTAGTTACTCTTCGTGATTCATTATTTACGAATGTAGAAAATCGTATTATAGAAACAGAAGAACGTGAAAGAAAAGTTCAAAGAGAACGTGATGAATTCTTAAAACAACTTCGTGCTAAAACTGATGAAGTTGCTGATGGAATAGTTGCTTTAATTTCTGATATTTTCTATGGAGCAACTAAAAAAGAAGCAGAAATAGATGAAGTTGATGAAGTATTAGGAAAATTAGGTACAGATCCAGGAGATTTAGGAAAATCTCATTATACATTTGATGATTTTGGATTAACAGTTACATTAAATTATTCACATACAAAAGAAAGAGATTCTTATGCATCATGTTTTGGTGACTTTGTTGATTGGGATTACTTAAAACAACAATTACTTGAAAGAGGTATTGAAATAAAAAGAGATGTTCATGAACAACAAGGTTCATTAGGTCAGAAATATCATCATTATGATACAATTACTATTAAAGTAAATGAATTAGTTAAAAACATAGGAATTAGAAGATAAAACTAAGTTTAAATACTTAGTTTTTTTATATTATAAATGTTCTTAATAGTTGAAAAAGATATCAATTAATGTTAAAATGATAGTGGTGGAGGATTCATGCGTTATATTGGTCTTGATTTAGGTACTAAGACTTTGGGAATTAGTTTATCAAATGGTATTATTGCAACTAACTATAAAACAATTAGACATAATGAAGAATATGATTATTTAGCTCTTGAAGTTAAGAAAATAGTTGATGCAGAAAAAATTGATAAAATAGTTCTTGGCTTTCCAAAAAATATGAATAATACTATTGGAGAAAGAGCTAAAATAACATTATCTTTTAAAGATAAGTTAGAAGAAGTTACTAAATTAGAAGTTATTATGGAAGATGAAAGATTAACCAGTTGTGTAGCTAATCAAGTATTAATAAAAGCCGATACTTCGAGAAAAAAAAGAAAAGAAAGGGTAGATGGTGTGGCAAGTGTAATAATCTTACAGTCATACCTAGATAGGAAAGGTAAATAAAATGGAAGAAAAGAATACAATTAAAGTAACAAATTCTAAAGGAGAGTCAGTAGTTTGTGATATACTATTTACTTTCGATAGTGAAGAAACAAAAAAGAGTTATATAGTTTATACAGATAATACTAAAGATGAAAATGGTAAAGTACGTGTATATGCATCAATATATAATCCTAATGATCCAAAAACTAAGCTTGAAGATATCAAGACTGAGAAAGAATGGAAAGTTATTGATACTATTCTACAAACTTTACAAGAAGAGATTACTAAACCAGATGGTGAATAATAATTAAGGAGATATAATGAACAAAATACGTAATGTTATGTTCGTATTTCTTTTATTAACTGCAGTTATTTGTGTTTCTTTAGGACTATTATTTAAACATTACACTAGTCCTGTAGGGGGTTCATCTGATCCAATTATATTAAATTATGATGGTAGTAAACCTATCGCAGATACTTTAAAAGAAGCAGATTTAATTAGAAGTACAACATTTTTTAAAGTTTATTTAAAAT